>ERZ1643249.545-NODE-545-length-42695-cov-18.462875_pt1 | contig 42695 bp, 47 predicted proteins | sample MGYA00579263_ERZ1643249 | MGnify/ENA primary metagenome ERZ1643249 (study PRJEB29033, sample SAMEA4952264) | chicken gut metagenome | biome: Broiler Chicken; feature: Gastrointestinal Tract; material: Caecum | place: Ireland | collected 2018 | study: Broiler...
TCATCTGCTGATATACTTTTTTCTGATTATTTGTGACAATGTAGAGTTTTCCTTCAAAAACGCATACAGCCCCAAAAGGTCTTACATGGGCCTGGCCTTCCTCACTGGTTGCCAGGTAAAAAGTTCCGCAGGATTTCAGATATTCTGCAACTTCATTCATAATAAATGCTCCTTTCAAAATACGGTTGTGTTTTTCGTTTTTCACAGGTATAATTATAATCCGCAGGACAAATTGAGCAAGTACGATATTTATTGATATCGGTATCAGAAAGGAACGTATTATGGAGAAAAAAGAATTATTTGGTAAGTGTCCCTATGTGACCGCCCAGAAGGTTCTGACGGGAAAATGGTCCATGTATATCCTCTATCTGCTGTCAGAAGGCCCAGTCCGGTTTAACGAGCTGCAAAGGCGTATGCCGGAGGAAATGACCCATACTACTTTATCCAGACAGCTGAAGACTCTGGAACAAGAGGGACTGATTATCCGGAAAGAATATCAGCAGGTTCCTCCAAAGGTAGAGTATCAGCTCAGCGAGATAGGGGAAAAATTTAAAAGTGTCCTTGCTGTTCTGGAAGTATGGGGGAACGAGTATATCCAATTCCTGAACAGCGAAAAAAATACAAAGGAGTAATAACAGGAGAAGGAATATGGAAAAAGAATATCTGATCCGGGAAAAGCCTTTAAAAGCCCTGCTGCTTTTTGCTTTTCCCATGATCATCGGAAATCTGTTTCAGCAGTTTTATACCATGGTAGACTCTGTGGTGGTGGGAAGGTTTGTCAGTGAGAACGCCCTGGCGGCAGTGGGGGCTTCTTATTCCCTGACGAATGTGTTTATTTCTATCGCCATTGGAGGAGGGGTAGGCGCCTCGGTGCTTGTAAGCCGGTACTTTGGAGCCAGGGATTACAGAAGGATGAAAACTTCTGTGAGCACTGCTCTGATCTCTTTTCTGGTTGTCAGTCTGGCGCTGGGAGGGCTCGGACTCCTTCTGGGAGACCAGATCATGGAGGTTTTGAATACTCCGGAAAATATCATGGAAGATGCGGTGACGTATCTGAATATTTACTTTATGGGGCTGCCTTTTCTGTTTATGTACAATGTACTGTCAGCTATGTTTAATGCCCTGGGAAAATCCCGGATCCCTTTGTATCTGCTGATCTTTTCTTCGGTATTTAATGTGGTGCTGGATCTTATCATGGTCTGCAGTTTTCATATGGGCGTGGCCGGTGTGGCCTGGGCCACCCTTATCGCCCAGGGGATTTCTGCGGTTATGGCTTTTCTGATCTTTATCAGGGAAATGAGGAGCTATCAGGCAGGGGAGGAGATCCGGTGGTTTGATAGGAGGGAGTTTGGCTCCATGTGCAGGATCGCCCTTCCTTCTATTCTTCAGCAGTCTACAGTTTCTATCGGCATGATGCTGGTCCAGTCGGTGGTAAACAGCTTTGGCGCCCAGATGCTGGCTGGATATTCCGCAGGAATGCGGATCGAAAGTATCTGTATCGTGCCTATGGCAGCTATGGGAAATGTGATGTCCTCTTTTACGGCTCAGAACCTGGGAGCAAAGCAGCAGGAACGGGTGGTGAAAGGATACCACACAGCTTACGGTATTGTATTTGGTTTTGGAATCCTGATCTGTGTGATACTGGAGATCTTCTACAGACCTTTGATCCTGATGTTTCTGGGAGAAGAGGGCACGGCCCTGGCTCTGAATACCGGTATGTCCTATATGCGGTTTATCGGTTTCTTTTTCAGTTTTATCGGACTGAAAATGATCACCGACGGCCTTTTAAGAGGTGCGGGAGATATGAAGATGTTTACTGTGGCAAATCTGGTGAACCTGGGTATCCGTGTGGTCGTGGCGGTAACTATGGCCCCCAGATTCGGCATTGCCTTTGTATGGTATGCGGTCCCTATGGGATGGCTGGCCAACTATCTTATTTCTTTTGCCAGGTATAAAACAGGGATATGGAAAAGTACAGGGAGAGGATAAATGTCTATGGAACCAAGGATAAAAAAAGAACTGGAGTATTTTGATATTGGACAGATCCACCGGTCCGGACAGTGTTTCCGTATGGAAGAGCTGGGAGAGGGACGGTTTGCCGTAGTGGCGGCAGACAAGTATCTGGAGATCCGGCAGCAGGGGCAGACCTGTGAATTTTACTGTTCTCCTGAGGATCTGGAAAACTTCTGGAAGTCCTATTTTGATCTGGAAACAGATTATGGAAGCTTCATAAGACAGATTGATGAGAAGGATGGATATCTTACAGAAGCGGCTGATCTTGGACAGGGGATCCGGATCCTGCGGCAGGATCTGTGGGAGATGATCGTATCCTTTCTCATCTCCCAGCAGAACAACATTCCCCGGATCCGCAGATGCATCGCCAACATCTGTGAAAGATACGGAGAAAGGCGGCAGGGCAGCGGGGGAAGAGTTTATTATACCTTTCCCGGTCCGGAAGCTTTGGCATCGGCCGGTGAGGAAGAACTGCGGGACTGCAACCTGGGATACCGGAGCAGATATGTGAAGAAAACAGCCCAGATGATCCTGGATGGCCAGGTTTCTCTGGAGGAGGTACAGAAAATGGACTATCCCCAGGCCAGGGAAGAATTGCAGAAGCTTTATGGAGTGGGAGCGAAGGTGGCAGACTGTATCTGCCTCTTTGCCCTTCACCAGATGGAAGCTTTTCCAGTAGACACCCATATCCGCCAGGCCCTGGAAAAACATTATCCCCAGGGATTTCCCTTTGAGAGATATAAAGGATGCAGCGGTGTCATGCAGCAGTACATATTTTACAGAGAACTTTTGCAGTAAAATAAAAAGCGGACAGGCCATGGAAGATGCCAGAAATGCTTGTGTTGGGGTATTTGACTTCATCTAAGAAATAAATCTGGTCTGTTCTGTAGGAAAGTACGGTTAAAAATTGAATTTTGAAAATTTAACCGTACTTCTTTATCTAACTGTTTCCGGATATTTAAAGCTTCCAATATAAAATGCAAAAATTTATTGACAATGTATATACATTGTAATATGCTAATGTTAGAAAAAGAGTTAGCATACCCTCGGTGTATAAGAAGCGTTTGGCTCCCTGCACATTAAGGGGCGAAGAATCAATGAAAATCAGGAGGTATTCATATGGCGCAGACAAATATAAACATCCGTATGGATGCGGACTTAAAGAAGCAGTTCGAGGATTTTTGCAATGATATGGGAATGACCATGACGACAGCGTTTACTATATTTGCAAAAAAAGCAGTAAGAGAATATAGAATTCCTTTTGAAATCAGCGGTGATATACCTAATAAAGAAACAAGGCAGGCAATTGAAGACGCCAGAAATGGAATAGGTTTAAGTAAAGGCTTTTCATCTGTAGAAGAACTTATGGAGGATCTGAATGCTGACGATTAAATACCAGTCTGCTTTTAAAAAGGATTATAAAAGGATAGTAAAACGAGGATATGATATTCGGCTGCTGATTTATGAGATAGATGGAAATGAGCTGATCCTTTATCTAACGAGAACTGGCTCACACAGTGATCTGTTTTAATGTAGGGTATATGCAGGGGAAGAAGCTGTTGATCGCAGCTTCTTTTTTTGTATACTTCTGCGTAAAATGATAAAAAAGGCCGGAAGGTGCCAAAATGAAGATTTTGATCTTTCTTTCTCAGATCAGCATTCCTCTGGTAATCTTTTATATCGTGGCTTATGGTCTGGTAAATAAATGTAAAGTGTATGAAGAGTTTGTGAAAGGAGCAAAAGACGGGCTGAAAACAGTGGTGGGGATCCTTCCTACCCTGATCGGGCTGATGGTGGCGGTGGGAGTGCTCAGGGCTTCCGGATTTCTGGATCTGATCGGAGAGAGTATCGGAAAGATCACAGAATATGCAGGCTTTCCGGGAGAGCTGGTGCCTCTTACCATTGTCCGGATGTTTTCCTCCAGTGCGGCTACAGGGCTGGTCCTGGATATTTTTAAGGAGTTCGGCACAGACTCCAGGGTGGGACTGATCGCCTCCATTATGATGTCCTGTACGGAAACTATTTTTTATACAGTATCCGTATACTTTATCGCGGCTAAGGTAAACAAGACCAGGTATACTATAGCTGGGGCTCTTTTAGCCACTTTTGGAGGAATAGCCGCCAGCGTGGTTTTGGCAGGGATGATGATTGGGTGATGGAGATAAGAAAGAGAGACGGCCAGATTTCAGGGATTGATTTCTGACTGTCTCTTTTTCTGCCAAAGGAAAGAAGGATCTTAGGAATTTTTTCGACGCTCTGCCATTTCCTGGCGGATCTGGGGCATTTCTTTATCCAGACGATAGAAGAACATCAGAATGATGCACAGGGCCACGCAGATCACCGGGATCCAGTTGTAGCAGAAGCTGATAGCGCTCTGGGCTGCGGCAGACTGGACTGCTTCAGCGGAATTAAAGCCGGAACCTGCCAGAACCCAGCCAAGGACAGCCTGTCCCAGGCCGAGTCCCAGTTTCTGGGCGGCGCTTACTCCTGCATTGCCCATACCTACCGTTACTACGCCGCTTTTCCACTCTCCGTACTCAATGGTGTCAGAAACCATGCCGAAAGCCATTCCTCCGGAAGCGCCCAGACCGATACCTTTAATGATGTTAAAAAGGATCAGCAGAGGCAGATTTGTACCGCAGAGCCCCGTACCGGCAAAACCGATAATAATAGCGAACAACCCTACCTGATAGATCCTATGCTTTCCGAATTTTTTCATGAAAGCAGGGGTCAGGAACATGATCACAAACTGGGAAATGGAAAGGGCATTGTTGATAGGCCCGTAATAGTCAATATCTCCCAGTACATACTGTGCATAATAGGCGGCAGCCACAGAGTACATAACAATGACAAAGAAGATCAGGAACATACAGATGGTCATGATAACCCAATATTTATTCTTAAACAGGGCTTTTACTGCCACAAGAGGAGAAACACTGTCTTTTTTATCCTCTGTCTGCTGAACAGAAACTGCAGTACGTTCCTTTGTGCCAAGGAAGCAGAGAACACTTGCTGCGATTACGATCAGACCGACCACAATAAAGGTTTTTGTCCAGGCCTGCTGGTCATACATATCCCCTTCTCCGAAGAAATTCAGCCAGGAAATGAAGAAGGTATTCATGGTAATGTTTGCCAGTGTCTGGAAGATCATGTTCATATTTCCCAGAATGCCCCGGTCATAGGTGTTCTGGGTCATCAGGTAGTCCGGTTTTTTCAGGATGGACAAACATGGTGCCTTCGTTGAGATTTGTGCCGATGATCAGCTTTACGCCTTTGGCGCTTCCCCGGCGGATAGCGTCGATAGGACGCACAGGGAGCAGGTCATCCTGAACAGGACAAGGCTGGAACAGCCCCGGATTCCGGTACTGCTGCACATCGTTCATAGCGGCATGGGCCTTTTGCAGTTCGTAAGGGTCAATGGCTTTCAGCTTTGGAAGATCTTCCTGGGTCCAGCCCATTTTTTCCAGAAAGATATCAATGTTCCGCCTTGCCGTCTGGTGGCCCATGACGCAGTTGGGAAGAGCGCTCTGGGCAATGGCCTGGCTGAATAATCCTTTTGCTTTGGGAGCTGCCATCAGATTGACTACAGAGGCGCCGCCGGCAGATTCTCCGGCAATGGTGATCCGGTCAGGATCCCCTCCAAATGCGGCAATATTCTCATGGATCCACTGAAGTGCCAGTATCTGGTCTGACAGTCCGCAGTTGCTTTCAAAATCCTCACATCCCGGATAGGTAGTGAAGTCATAAAAGCCCAGAACGTTCAGGCGATATTGAAAGGATACGAAAAGGATCCCTTCTCTGGCAAAGACGGCCCCGTTATAGAGGCCGTCAGAGGCCCGGCCGATGTTGTAGCCGCCTCCGTATATCCAGACAAACGCCGGAAGTTTCTCTCCGTCCACAGGACGCTGTATATTTATGGTGAGACAGTCCTCATCTCCCTGGATCACTCCATCGTTAAGCTGAACAGGCACCGGACCGTATTCCTTTGCGTCCAGGATTCCTTCTCAGGGAGCGGCTGTCCGGGCACGCTTAAAGCGAAGTTCTCCTTTCGGGGGCTGGGCAAAGGGGATTCCCAGATATTCCAGGACGCCATTTCTTTCATATCCCCGGACCTTCCCGCTTTTTGTAGATACTATGTAATCCTTCATTTTATAACCCCTTTCATTTGACGGGAGACACGTTTTCCGGCTTCCGTAAGATCTTCCTGTCCTCCGGCCGCTTTCTGCAGTACAAAGGCTTTCTTCCTAGGGCGGCATTCTCTGTCCGGTTCTTCAAAAAATCCAAAGTAAACTTCAGGAAGACCGCCGATCTGATTTTTATCGATTCCTTCCTTCTTAAGCATTCCCGTTTCTTCCGGAAGACGGAAATTATAGATGGTCCTCACATAGGGAAGAGAGGCCGCAATCTCTAGGATCTTTTTCGTATAGCCGGCCTGGACTTCCTCCCGCCGTTCATCTCCGCAGTCTGTAAATCCAACTTCTGTGAGGAGCACCTGTTTGTGCCCGTCTCCGTATTTGCACATCACTCGGTAGGCTGCGTCGTTGTAGTCTTTCCACAGATTATCCGGTTCACGGATCTGAAGGAAGAGATCACCGCCCTGGAGAGAAGAATCTGTACTCATCTGATAGGAATGCCATGCCACCATATCAAAGTAATCGTCTGTGTTATCTGACCAGAACTTTCCGGATTTGATCCGGGAATAAACCTTGTCCAGGGTCCAGGCAATCCCGTACATAGGAGGCAGATAATCCGGAAGATCACTGCCCAGCCAGGGAGTCTTGTATGGGCGCTGACAGCTTCCGGGTCGGGGGTGGAAGGATCTTTCAGAACTTCTGTGAGATGCATCCAGGACCGGTAGGCTCCGCAGCCCAGAGCCTTTACCAGATCCAGATAGGCTTCTGCCGGAACATGAGTGTCCTCTTCTCTTTGTATCAAAGGCTCCCCTATTCCATAGAAAACATTTGACGACATAGCGTTTAAAACCTCCTCTGTAAGGAACTGTTCTCTCTGCGGCAGTTCCTTCTGTCTTTTCATGAGGCCAGTATAACAGGAGCATTAAGATTTTTATATCGGGATATTGTTCTTTTTGTAATTATTTTGTATGTCTTTACGGGCAAGATTTTCTGGAATAAAATATTCGCAAAAAAGGGATATTTTTGTATGTCAACCGTCTAATCTATGTAAAACAAAAATGCCGGCCGGCATGGAAAGGTGGCGTTATTTTGACTAAAGAGCAGCTTGGGGACCTGATCCTTTCATCAGAAGCTCAGCTATATGCGACAGCGAGAACGATTCTGGCAGATGATCAGGATTGCGGGGACGCTATCCAGGAGGCCATTGTAAAGGCCTTTTCAAAAATCCATACATTGAAAAAAGATGAATATGCCAAAACCTGGCTGATGCGGATCCTGATCAACGAATGCTATAACCTTTTCAGAAAAGAAAGGTATCACATCCCTGTGGCAGAGATAGAACAGGAGCCGGAAATGTATACAGAAGAACAAGATTATTCAGAATTATACAGAGCGGTAAACACCCTGAAAGAAGAACTGCGGATCCCGGTGATCCTGTATTACATGGAAGAGTTCAGCGTTAAGGAGATCGCTCAGATACTGGAAATATCAGAAGGAGCTGTCCAAAAGCGGCTCGCCAGAGCCCGAAAAAAATTGAAAGCGGAAGTGGATCTCAAGGAGGTAATTGTATGAAATTAGAAGATTTAAAGAAAGATATGCCCAGGACTCCTGACTTTATTCATGAAATGATCCGGGAGGAAGTGGAAAGACAGATAAAAGACGATAAGGTTTTACATATCTCAGAAAGGAAGAGAATTTTGCATATGGGAAAAACTGCGGCAGCGGCAGTTGTCTGTGCGCTGGCAGTATCCACGGTAGTATATGCAGGCAGCCGGCTGTACCATATGTATCTGGAAAAAACAGGAAAATACAGCACTTCGGTCGGTATTGAGACTGAGAAAGAGCAGGAGGAGATCAGCCTTCCGGAAAAGATCCATGATATCGAGATTCAGGCGGACTATATACCTGAAGGAATGGAGTGGTCAGATGAGAGCCATTTGACCTATAGCGAAAATCCTTATAACGGGGGATTTACTATTTCATCTGTACTTATGGACAAAGAGGACCTGGAGGCTGTACTGGTGGATACAGGCGTTGTAGAAAGCGAAGAACGGGTTTTTGGAAAATACAGCGGAGTTTATCTACGGTATCAGAACCTGACAGAAGACGCTTCCTTTGACCAGAGGATCTATCTCCTCTGCCCGGAAGAATACCGGGTGGTGATCCTTTATATAGGGGATGACGTTTCGAAAGAGGAAGCTGTGAAATTTGCGGAAAATCTGACGGTGGCAGAAAAGGATACTATGGTGGAGACCGGAGGCCTGTATACCTGGAGCGAGTATGTATCTCCGGAAGTATACGATGAGGGAGAAGAAATCTGCAAGGAAGTGGAAGAGGAGAACCTGCCGGTATATAAGACCGGGGAGAAATTCCATATCACAGCTTTGGCAGAAGACACAGAGGGTAATTCTTTTATGGCGGATCCCATTGCCGTTACTGTGGATTCTGTACAGACTGCAGATGACCTGAAACTCCTTGAGGGAAAAGAGATCCCTGAGGAATGGACGAAGGCGGTGGATTCCCAAGGGAAACTTGTAAATAATCATCTGTCCTATATTAAGAGCGGTGACGGGGTCAGCACCCTGGATCAGATCGTAAAAAGGGAAAGCGTAAAACAAAAGCTGGTGTATACAACTGTTACCTACACTAATGAGACAGATTCAGAACTTGACCATATACTGTACTTGGGCAATCTTGTACTGCTGGATCATCAGAATGGGAAATACCGGATTTATGATCCGGAAGAAAAATCCGGCAACGGATATGACTTTGTGGAAGGCGACGGTGCTGCCGGAATAGGCGAGATGAGATATTTCAGCGTGAAAGAAGAATATGGAAACGGAGGAAATTATATTTCATCTTTAAAACCAGGAGAGAGTATACAGATTGAAATGGCCTGGATCGTAAATGAAAGTGATCTGGGAGATATGTATCTGGATCTGCAGGAGGAAGGCAGTACTTACAACATATCGGAAGCAATGAAAAATACAGGGGTGGTGTATATCGGTCAATAAAATAGAGATATAAATAGCGGGAGCTGCTCATGATATTCCTGGGGCAGCTCCCGCTTTGTTTATTAGAAGTCTTTAATCTATAGGAATGTCGGTAGTTAATATCTGTCATTGGCGGAAGGTCTTTGGAGTCTTTCCGTATTTTTCTTTAAACTTCCGGTAAAGGAAAAAGTCCTTGTCTGCCTGGAGTCCAAAGTATTCGGCATCAGCATGGAATCCTATACCGTAGGATCTTTAGAGTTTACCATTAATTATGCGGCAAGCCGGGGCATCCTCCCTTTGATGGACAATGGTCATTATCATCCCACAGAGGTAGTGTCTGACAAGATATCTGCCATGCTCCTTTTCTTTGACAAGATCGCCCTCCATGTCACCAGACCTGTGAGATGGGACTCCGATCATGTAGTGCTCTTTGATGACGAGACAAGAGAGATCGCCAAAGAAATCGTGAGAAATAAAGCTCTGGACCGGGTGATGATCGGCCTGGATTTCTTTGACGCCAGCATAAACCGGATCGCTGCCTGGACAGTAGGTATGCGAAGCTTTAGGAAAGCCCTTCTCTATGCCCTGCTGACCCCGAATGAAAAACTGGACGGCCTCCAGGAGGAAGGACGTCTTACAGAGGTTATGATGCTCCAGGAAGAGATGAAGACCTATCCTTTCGGAGATGTATGGGATTATTTCTGCGAAACAGAAGGTAAACCTGTGGGAGAGGACTGGTATGAGGCAGTGAAGACCTATGAAGCCCAGGTTCTTGGCGCAAGGAAGTAAAGAGCCACGGGATGGGTAAGTATTGAGAAAAGAAGCGAGGAGTGTTAGAATGAATATATTAGATACAAAATTTGCTCAGGGATTTATAAAATTGTGCAATGACGGCTGGAATATGGGCTGGCATGAAAGAAACGGAGGAAATCTCACCTATCGCATAAAGAAAGAGGAACTGGAGGAAGTGCTGCCTTGCCTTAACAGGACAAGGGAGTGGAGGGAGATCGGTACCTCTGTTCCGGGACTTGCAGGGGAGTTCTTTATGGTGACAGGAAGCGGAAAATATTTCCGGAATGTGATCCTGGATCCCGAGGACTCTACAGCAATTATCGAGATTGATGAAAAAGGAGAGAAGTACCGGATCTGCTGGGGTCTGGTAAACGGCGGCAGGCCTACCAGCGAGCTCCCCAGCCACCTGATGAACCACGAGGTGAAAAAAGAGGTGTCCCAGGGTCTTCACAGAGTGATCTATCATGCCCATACGCCCAATGTGATCGCCCTTACCTTTGTCCTTCCGCTGAAGGATGAGGTATTTACCAGAGAACTGTGGGAGATGGCAACGGAATGCCCTGTGGTCTTTCCGGACGGTATCGGCGTTGTGGGCTGGATGGTGCCGGGAGGCAGGGATATTGCTGTGGAGACCAGCAGACTGATGAGACAATATGACGCCGCTATTTGGGCTCATCACGGTATGTTCTGCTCGGGAGAAGATTTTGATCTGACTTTCGGACTTATGCACACAGTGGAAAAGGCTGCCGAAATACTGGTGAAGGTTCTTTCTATGCGTCCGGATAAGCTTCAGACCATTACTCCTCAGAATTTCCGGGATCTGGCCAGAGATTTCCATGTAAGTCTTCCGGAGCGTTTTTTGTATGAGAAAAAATAAAGTGGAAAAGTGAAAAAGGAGGAAAAAAGAATGGAGAGAAAGTATCCAAATTTAACAAAGCCGATTACGATAGGAAATGTAACATTCCGCAACCGTATGTTTTCCGCGCCCATGGGAGGAACGGATATTACTAATGACGGATGTATCGGACCAAAATCCACGGCTTTTTATGAACTTCGGGCAAAAGGAGGCGCAGGGGCGGTGACGGTAAGCGAGTGTATGGTACACCCCAAGACCGATGGTTCCCATGCGTATCATTTGGATACCTCTATTCTGAATTCCCTGGCGGCTGCTACTTATACGGCAGATGCTATCCGCCGTCATGGAGCCATCCCTAGTCTGGAACTGTCTCATTCCGGCATGTATGCGGGAACTTATATGACCGATAAAAACAGGCAGTATTCCATGAACCAGTGGGGACCCTCTGACACAGTAAGGCCTGACGGCGTTCCGGTAAAAGCCCTTACAAAAGAACTGATCCGGGAGATCGTGGAGGCCTACGGCAAAACAGCGGCTCTGGCAAAAAGGGCGGGATTTGAAATGCTGATGATCCATGGAGGCCACGGCTGGCTGATCAATCAGTTCCTCTCCCCTTATTTTAATAAGCGTACAGATGAATATGGAGGCAGTCTGGAGAACCGGTGCCGGTTTGCCATAGAGGTGCTGAAGTCTGTGCGTCAGGCAGTGGGAGACAAATTCCCTATTGAGTTCCGGATGAGCGGTTCCGAACTTTTTGAGGGAGGATATGATCTGTCCGGGGGAGTGGAGATCGCAAAGCAGATCGAGCCTTACATAGATCTTCTCCATGTGTCTGCAGGAACTTACCAGAGAGGATTCGGTGATACCCATCCTTCTATGTTTAAAGAGCACGGATGTAATGTTTATCTGGCAGCAGAGATCAAGAAACATGTGTCTGTGCCGGTGGCTACCATCGGAGCCCTGAACAGCCCGGAACAGATGGAAAAGATCATCGCCGACGGACAGGCGGATATCGTATATATGGCAAGAGCCCTTCTGGCCGATCCTTATCTGCCCAGAAAAGTAACGGAAAACAGGGATCAGGAGATCGTACATTGTCTGCGATGCTTTACCTGCATGGCTGAAAGAGCGGCTACTTCTACAAGAAGATGTACGGTGAACCCGCTGATCGGCCGGGAGCTGGACGGTGTGGAGATACAGCCTGCGCCGGTGAAGAAAAAAGTGCTTGTGGCAGGAGGAGGCCCCGGAGGTCTTTATGCAGCCTGGACAGCGGCCAGAAGAGGACACAAGGTAATCCTCTGTGAGAAAGAAAATGCTCTGGGAGGAATTTTAAAAAGTGAACAGGCCATCCCTTTCAAAAAAGAAATGTATGATCTGGCTCAGACCTATGCCCTCTTTGCAAGAGAGGCCGGAGTGGAGATCCGCCTGAATACAGAGGTGACCAGAGAGTATGCGGAAAAAGAAGGGGCGGACGCCCTGATCATTGCAGTGGGATCCAGACCCCTTGTGCCCCCGATCCCCGGTCTTGACGGTGAGAATGTAGTGATCGTGAACAATTATTATCTGGAGAAAGACAAGGTCACAGATAAAGTGGTGGTATTCGGCGGAGGCCTGGCAGGCTGTGAGTGCGCCGTTCATCTGGGAATGGAAGGAAAAGAGGTCCATCTGGTAGAGATGCGGGATCAGCTGGCCCCTGACGCCAATGTAAGACATCGTCCTCTTCTTATGGCGGAGATTGATAAATATGTAACTGTTCATACCGGATATAAAGGCAAACAGGTGACAGACCAGGGTATCCTCTGCGAAGATAAAGAAGGGAAGGAACATCTTGTTCCAGGTACTACAGTGATCTGTGCTCTGGGACAGCGTTCCAGAACAGATATGGTAGAAGAGCTGAGAGACGCAGCTCCTTATGTGGCTGTGATCGGAGACGCGTCAAAGGTATCTACCATCATCAACGCAGTATACTGGGGATATCATGCGGCGTTAGATATATAGAAAGAACCGGTTTAAAATTATCATAGAATTCTGTGTCTGAGAGGCAGGAGATCCTGTCTCTCAGTTTTTTACTATACAATAAAATATGATTCTGCTATAATAAGTAGCATATATGTGCCGCTTTAACAGAGGAAAAGGAAAAATATTGACATAAAAACTCTATAATGATAATATGGTAGCACGTTAAAGTGAAGGGGACAAAATCATGAGATATTATGACAAAATAACACCAGACGGAACCAGGGACCTGCTTTTCGGCGAATGTGACCAGCGTTCCCAGGTGACGAAGACGCTTAAGGATTTATTTGTAGCTCAGGGGTACCGCCGGGTCATGACTCCGGCCCTTGAGTTTTATGATGTCTTTGGAAAGGCAGCAAAATACCTTCCAAAAGAATCGATGTATAAACTGACAGATGCCAAGGGAAGATTGATGGTACTCTGCCCGGATTGTACAGCTCCCGTGGCAAGGCTGACCGCTACGAGACTGAAAGGCCTGCCAAAGCCGCTCAGGCTGTATTATAACCATAATATATATCGGGGATTTCCAGAACGGAAGAGCAAAAGTGTGGAGATCAACCAGGTAGGGATCGAGCTTATCGGAGGTTCTCCTCTCAGGGGAGATCTGGAAGTGGTAGAACTGGCCGCCAGGAGCCTTGACAAAGTCAGCGAAGGAAAATACCGTCTGGAGCTTTGTCATATCGGATATTTTAAAGCGATCATGGACAGTCTGGATGCTGACGAGGATACAAAAGAAGAGATCCGTCAGCTGGTAGAGCAGAAAAATTATGCGGCTTTGTCGGATATTCTTGGAAAAGCCAAGGATAACAAAGCTGCCAGAGCCCTCAGAAGATTGCCAAGACTTTTCGGAGGCGCCGAGGTTTTCCAGGAAGCTTACGAGCTGTTTGATGAAAATGGAGCAAAAGAAAGTCTGGATTATTTAAAACAGATTTATGAGTATCTCCAGGAACTGGGGCTGGGAGATAAAGTGCTTATCGACCTTGGGCTGGTAAATCTTGCAGAATATTATACAGGAATTATTTTCCGGGGATATTTCCGGGGCCTGGGAGAACAGGTGCTCTCAGGAGGCAGATACGATAAGCTCCTTGGACAGTTCGGGGAGGATCACTGCGCTATTGGATTTGGCTTCAACGTAGATCTTGCCAGTCAGGGAAAAGAACCGGAGCCGGAGCCTGTGCCTAAGATCCTGGTATATACCCAGGATCTGAAATATATCCCGGCTAGTGTTCAGTACCGGAAGGAACTGGAAAAGAAGGGGATCATGGCGGAAAACAGTGTTTTTGACACTTTGGAAGAGACTCTGGAATATGCCAGAAAAAGAGGAATCCTCCGTGTCCATCTGGTAGGGGAAAAAATAGAAGAATATCAGATGGAGAAAGGAATCGGGGAAAATGAGACCAATTAGAATTGCGCTGACCAAGGGACGTTTGGAAGAGAAAACTGTAGAAATGCTGGAGCGTCTGGGATATGACTGCAGCAATGTAAGACAAAAGGGAAGAAAGCTGATCATGCCTATAGGAGACGGATCTGTGGAGATCGTCCTGGCAAAAGCGGCTGATGTGGTCACCTATGTAGAGACAGGGGTCTGTGACATGGGTGTTGTGGGAAAAGACACGATCATGGAAAAAGGGGGAACCTTTTATGAGGTGGCTGATCTGGGATTCGGCAGATGCCGGTTTGCTCTTGCTGCTTTAAAAGGAACAGATATTTATCAGGGATACCGGACCAGGACCATTGCCAGTAAATATATGAATGTGGCAAAAAATTTTTTTGAAGGCAAGAATATGGATGTGGATCTGGTGAAGATTGAAGGCTCTGTGGAACTGGCGCCTGTTTTAGGGCTGGCGGATGCTATAGTGGATATTGTGGAGACCGGGACTACCCTTAGAGAAAACGGACTGGAGGTCATCGAAGATATCTGTCAGATCAGCGCCAGACTGATTGTGAATATTGCCAGCATGAAACTGAGAAAAAGAGAGATCGAAGATCTGATCAGCAAAGTGGAAAAAGACATAAAAGAAAGAAACTGAGAGGAGAGGATAACATGAGCTATGAATTGCCTGACAAGCTGAGAAATCTGCCGAAATATGATCCGGTAACAGAAATCTACCGTGTACGGCTGGATGCTAATGAAAGCTTTCTGGAAATGCCGGAAGATATCAAAAAGGAGATCCTGGAGGCTATTTCCAAAGTGGAATTTAACCGTTATCCTGATCCTAATGCTACTGAACTCTGCAAAAAGTTCGGAGAGCTGTTTGATGTAAAACCGGAGCTTCTTACTGCAGGGAACGGTTCAGACGAACTGATCTCTATTATCGTGCCTAATTTTCTGGGAGAGGGAGACTGTATGCTGACTATTCTTCCTGATTTCAGTATGTATACCTTTTATACCCGTATGGTAGGCGCCAGAGCGGAAGCTCTTAATAAAGATGAGAATATGAAGATCACACCGGAGCAGATTATTGAAAAAGCTGACCAGTGCAATGCAAAGCTGCTGGTATTTTCAAATCCCTGCAATCCTACGGCAGTGATCATGAGCAGAGAGGACATCCTGAAAGTAGTGGAAGCTGTGGACGCTATGGTAGTGGTGGACGAAGCTTATATGGAATTTACAGAAGGGTCAGTTCTGAATGAGATTGAAAATTATGAGAATCTGATCGTCCTGAAGACTTGTTCAAAAGCCTTTGGAATGGCGGCTGTCCGGCTGGGATTTGCCGCGGCGAACGCCCGGATCACCAACATCCTGAAAACTCTGAAAGCTCCATATAATGTGAATTCCATGACCCAGGCTGCAGGCTGCGTGATCCTGAGCCATAAGGAATATCTGGAGAGCTGCACTGCCCGGATCAAGGAATCTGTCCAGTCCCTTTACCAGGATATGAAAGCCCTGGCAGAAAAGAAAAAGGATATCCAGCGGCTGTATCCTACAGCTACAAATTTTCTGTACATAAAAATGGAACGGAGCGGAGAAATTTTTGAAGCCCTGAAAAAAGAAGGTATTTCTATCCGGAATATGAACGGGTATCTGCGGATATCCGCAGGATCCAGGGAAGAAAACCAGGAACTGGTCCAGGCCCTGGACAGACTGCTTCAGTAGATACAGGAGAAGAAAGGAGGAAAGAGCCGTGAGAATAGGAAAAGCAGAGAGAAACACCAGGGAGACTCAGATTTCATTGAGCTGGAATCTGGACGGAGAGGGATCCTATAAAGGAAGCTGCGGAGTAGGTTTTTTTGACCATATGATGCAGGCTTTGTGTGTTCATGGGGGCTTTGACATTGAGCTGGCTATGAAAGGAGATCTGGAGGTAGACTGTCACCACAGCATTGAGGACCTGGGGATTGTCCTGGGAATGGCCCTGAAAGAGGCCCTGAAGGATAAGGGAGGAATCCGGAGATATGGAAGTTTTTATATCCCTATGGATGAAGCTCTTGGATTTTGTTCCTTGGATGTCAGCGGAAGAGCTTTTCTGGTCTATGATGCCAGCTATGAAAATCCTTCAGTGGGAACTTTTGACTGCTGCATGGTTAAGGAGTTTTTCCGGGCTCTGGCTTTTCAGGCAGGAATTACTCTTCACCTGAAAGTTCTGTACGGAGAAAATGACCATCATAAGATCGAAGCAATATTTAAAGCCTTTGCCCATGCCCTGAGAGAAGCGGTGACAGAAACAGACAAAGGCGTGCTGTCTTCAAAGGGAGTGTTGTGATGATAGGTATAATTGATTATGGAGCAGGCAATCTGTTCAGTGTAAAAAATGCCCTGGATTATCTGGGGGTGGAAAACTGTGTGACAGGAGACAAAGAGGAGATTGAAAGGGCGGATGAACTGATCCTTCCCGGTGTGGGAGCCTTCCCTGACGCTATGGATATGCTGGAGAAAAAAGGGCTCGTGGAAGTAATCTGCCGGGAAGCCCAGAGAAAACCTCTTTTAGGGATCTGTCTGGGAATGCAGCTTCTTTTTGAGAAAAGCAGTGAATTTGGAGAAACAAAAGGACTGGGGCTGATCCCGGGACAGGTGGTCCAGATTGACAGCAAAGGATTAAAAATCCCTCATATGGGATGGAACGATCTTAAGGTGCTGAATCCCTGTGTAATGACAGAGGGAATGGAAGAAGATGCGTATGTTTATTTTGTTCATTCTTTCCGGGCAGATACAGAAGAAGAAAATATCTCCTGTTATACAGTCTATGGAGAAAAAATTCCGGCGCTGGTACACCGGGGAATGGTGTACGGAGCTCAGTTCCATCCGGAAAAGAGTGGAAAGACAGGACTGAAAATGTTAGAAAATTTTGCAAGGCTGGTGAGAGTATGATTGTATTACCTGCAATAGATATAAAAGATAAAACCTGTGTCCGTTTATTTAAAGGAGACTATGGCACAGCACAGAAGGTAGCCGAAGATCCCTTTGAGACTGCCCGGAGATTTGCCGGCGAAGGCGCTAAATGGATACATATGGTAGACCTGAACGGAGCGAAGGACGCTTACCCGGTAAATCAGGAAATATTTTTAAAAATCGCCAGAGAGACAGGGCTGAACACTGAGCTGGGCGGCGGGATCCGTGATATGAAGACTATAGAATTTTATCTGGAGAATGGGATTTCCAGGATCATTCTGGGATCCGCGGCAGTGAAAAATCCCCAGCTTGTAGCGGAAGCAGTGAAAAATTTTGGAGATAAGATCGCTGTGGGAATCGATGCCAGAGACGGTATGGTGGCTACAGAAGGATGGATGGAAACCAGCGCTGTGTGTTATCTGGAATTGGCTATGGCTATGGAACAGATGGGAGTTAAGACTTTGATCTATACGGATATTTCCAGAGACGGTACTCTTACAGGAGTAAACCTGGATCATCTGGAACAGCTGAATTCTGCCGTGTCCTGCAGGGTTATTGCCAGCGGCGGAGTGAAATCTATGGAAGATATTGAAAACTGCGCAAAACTGGGATTATACGGATGTATCTGCGGCAAGTCAATTTATTCCGGAGCCATTGATCTGAAAGAAGCCATTGAGAAGGCAGGTGAGTTTTGATGCTGGCAAAGAGGATTATTCCCTGTCTGGACGTCAGGGACGGAAAAGTAGTGAAAGGCGTAAACTTTGTAGGAATCAAGGAAGTGGGAGATCCTGTAGAGTGCGCCATAGAATATGACAAACAGGGGGCGGATGAAATCTGTTTTCTGGATATTACCGCTACTCATGAGGGAAGAAAAACCATGGCGGACGTAGTTCGGAAAACCGCTCAGCATGTGTTTGTTCCTCTTACTGTAGGCGGCGGTATCCGTACGGTAGAGGATTTCCGGGAAATCCTTCGCGCAGGGGCGGATAAGGTGTCTGTAAATTCTGCTGCTGTGAAGAATCCCCAGCTTATAGCAGATGCCGCAAAAATTTTCGGAAGCCAGTGCGTGGTGGTGGCTATCGATGCCAGAAGGGATGAAAATGGCGTTTTTCGTGTGGTTGTTCACGGAGGAAGGAAAGATACCGGCTTGGATGCTGTAGAATGGGCAAAAAAATGCCAGGAACTGGGGGCCGGGGAAATCCTGCTGACTTCCATGGATACAGACGGGTGCCGGGACGGATTTGATCTGGAACTGACTCAGGCAGTCTGTTCTCAGGTGACGATCCCGGTGATCGCCAGCGGCGGCTGCGGCAAACTGGAGCATTTTTCAGAAGTATTTCAAAAGACAGGAGCAGACGCAGCTCTTGCAGCGTCTCTGTTTCACTTCCGTGAACTGACAGTGGAGCAGGTAAAAGAACATTTGAGAGAACAGGATATCCCTGTGAGAAGGAATTGAAAATGATAGATATAGAGAATTATTTTAAAAAAAGCGAGCTTCTGCCTGCTATTGTCCAGGAAAAAGATACAGGAGAAGTATTGATGCTGGCTTATATGAACAGAGAGAGTCTGAAAAAGACCTTTGAAACAGGTTATACCTGGTTTTACAGCCGGTCCAGACAGGAGCTTTGGAACAAAGGAGCTACCTCCGGCCATGTGCAGAAGGTAGTGGATATAAAAGGAGACTGTGACGAGGATACTCTGCTGATCACGGTGATCCAGACCGGAGCAGCATGCCATACAGGGGCTCACAGCTGCTTTTTCAGAGAATTATGGGAGGAAGAGAAGAAATGATGGATGTTATGGAAGGACTGTATCAGGTAGTCCAGGAGAGAAAAGGAGAGAAAAGGGAAGGATCCTACACTTGCTATCTTTTTGAGCAGGGACTGGATAAGATCCTGAAGAAATGCGGGGAAGAATGCAGTGAAGTGATCATTGCGGCAAAAAATGGGAAAAATGAGGATACTGCAAATGAGATCTGCGATCTGATCTATCATCTTCTTGTTATGATGGTAGAATCAGGGATCGCATTGGAAGATATTGAAAAAATCCTGGCAGAAAGACGGCAGAAGATCGGAAATCTGAAAAAGTTTCATGTAAGTGACCATAATACATGAGAATATAGAGCCTGAAAATTGTTAAAAATTTATCCTGTGAAAATTCTGTCGGATATGATAAACTAATCCTGTAGACAAAATATGATGCTTAGAAACGCAGGTAATAAAATGAAGAAGATTGACGGCAGACGTATACTTGAAATTTTATTGATCATAGTGAAGGTGATTCTTGCGATTCCTTTAGCGGCTGCTTTTTTGCTGATCCGTTGTGTACAGTATTTTATAAAAATATCCGGAACCGTAGTCTCTTTTGTTTGTATGCTGTCTTCTGTTGTAGCCTTTTTGGCAGCCTTAGCAGAGATAGTCCTTCAGCTCCAGGGAAAAGGTCCCGGTTTTGCGGCTGTGGTTCTGACTATCTGTGTGGCGGGCGCTCTTATTTATGTACCTGTTGCGGGGGTCGGACTGGTTATGGTTATCCTGGAGGCAGCCTGCAGCTGGATCTGGCGTTTTTATATGGGAAAATCCAAAACCTGGAAATCTTTCTACAAAAGACCGGATTTCCAGTGGTCGGCTTTTGACAGCGGATACAAAAGAAACGATCCGGAGGAAGGGGATTCAGGAAGTCATTATTTTAAAGGTCTGAAAACAGCAGAGGAACTGGATAAAAGATACGCTGCTCTTTTACGCATTTACCATCCGGATAACCAGCAGGAGGAAGATGAGATCACCAGAGGTATTGTAGAGGAATACCAGTATTTAAGGAATAAGTTTACAGAAAATGAAAAAGAAAGAAAACCAGAGGCGGGTACTGACTGACAATAGGATGGGCAGATACAGCTCTCTGGTTTTTTGTATCCTGAAAAATGCAAAATTCCCTGTAAGAAATCCTTTTATTTACGTTGACAAGCTTTTGGAAAAAGTTATAATTAAAGGTAGTGAATAATTATTTAATAATTATAAAAAGTGGAGGATTTCAAAATGAAAGTATTAGTAGAAACATCTGCAAGACATGTACATTTATCACAGGAGCATCTGGAGATTCTGTTCGGAAAAGGCCATGAACTGACAGTGAAAAAAATGTTAAGCCAGCCAGGACAGTTTGCCTGTGAAGAAAAAGTAGAGGTTGTAGGAACAAAAGGCAGCCAGAAGATGTCTGTACTGGGTCCAGTGAGAAAAGATACACAGGTTGAGGTTTCTCTGACAGACGCAAGAGGTTTGGGCGTTACAGCTCCTATTCGTGAGTCAGGAGATATTGCCGGATCAGGATCATGTAAGCTGATCGGACCTGCAGGTGAAGTAGAGCTGAAAGAAGGCGTTATCGCAGCAAAACGTCATGTACATATGACTCCGGAAGACGCTGAAGCTGCAGGAGTAAAAGACAAACAGATCGTAAGTCTTGCTATCGAATCTCCAAATGGCCGTTCTCTGACTTTCGGTGATGTTGTTGTTCGCGTAAGCGCATCTTATGCTACAGCTGCTCATATTGATACAGATGAATCCAACGCTTTAGCACCTGGAAAAGAATGCTACGGCGAAATGATTGTGAAATAAGATTATATGTTTTAAAAAGAGACCGCTGGGATAATAAAGTCAAAACAGCGGTCTCTTTTTGTCAGCGGATATCCGGCGGAGAAGATTTTATAAAAATATTTTGATAATCAAAAAATTTGATTGTAATTGGTACTTGAATCGGATATAATAAAACCATCAATGAAACAGCCCGCAGACAGCTGAGAGGAGTGATGGCGTGAGCAATTATGATGTACTGCATGACATTCTCGTAAAGCTTTTCCAGGAAGTTCTGGAAATTGAAAGCAAAGCATTGATTACTTCAGAATTTAAGGATATTTCCGTAAATGATATGCATATTATTGAAGCGATTGGTGAGAAGGAACCTAAGAACATGTCTTCTGTAGCGAAGATCATGTCGGTTACTGTAGGAACCCTCACCATTGCTATTAACAGCCTGGTAAAAAAGGGATATGTACACAGAGAGCGGAGTGAGGAGGACAGGAGAGTAGTCCTTATCTCTCTTACAGAGAAAGGCCGGAAGGCCAATGCACACCATATGAAATTTCATGATGGAATGATACAGGCTGTGCTGAAAGATCTGGATGAGGAACAGCAGAAGATTCTTGTAAAATCTCTGCTGAACCTGAGAACTTTTTTTGATTCTTACCGTAAACCTAAGTGAGAAAACGGAGCTGACGTATGACTGATGCGGCAGCTCCGTTTTTTTACTGGTATTGAGCAAGAAGGTATTTTTTAACTACGGGAAAGGGGCCAGGCCCGATTTTCAGAAGATTTTCATGAAAGTCTTTCAGCTGGAAGCTGTTTCCCTCCAGGCTTTGGACTTCATTCCTCAGGGATATGAAGTTCAGATATCCAAGATAATATTTCAGATAGTTGGCGGGATTTTCTATGATATACTGGAAGATTTCCCTTCCGGTCTCCTGATTCGTGATTCCAAATGAAGCCAGAGTATCGGATACGGTATCGGAGTTCCAGCCCTGGCAGTGAATGCCCATATCAAGGATAGAATAGAGGCACAGGCTGATAGAACGGTTCAGACAGAGCAATTCCATTGTCTCGGCATCAATATCCAGAAGAGGAGAGGCATACCCATAAGCAAGGGATTCCACATAAGTGGCCCATCCTTCTGTATACCCGCTGCAGCTTAAAAGCTCCCGCACAGGGTGATGATCCTGACTGGAAAAATAAACAGTCTGGTATAGGTGGCCTGGAAAGCCTTCATGGGCAAGGGTGGTAAAAAGTTCCGCCTGGGATACCTGGCTGGAGGAATTGATGTATATAGTATTAGGAGAGAGGGTGTCTACAGGCGGGGTGAGATAAAACGCAGGACTCGAGAAATCCTCCATAGACTCCGGCACATATTTTACTTCATATTCTTTAACAGAAAGGTCCGGAAAATCATCGGTGATAATATGCTGCAGGTATTCCAGCATCTGTTCAGGAGAAAGGTCTGAGTCTGGGAGGTGAGATGCCTGGGAGATGATCTGAGGATTTTCTGCGAGAAGGTCCTGTACCCGGCCGTAGTCAGCCTGAAACTGCCGGAAGAGATCCTCCAGAATTTCATTCACAGAACGATAATCTCCTACATTGCTTTTCAGAAGATATTCATAATATTCTTTCCCGCCTTCCCAGTTAGCCAGTCCCTGAGCATTTTTTCCGCTGCCTTTCAGATTCTCCAGCCCCTCAGCAAGAGAACGGTATGCTGGAAAAATATACTGATCCATAAGTTTATCATGCATCTCTATGAAAGAATCCGCCTGATGGCGGCTGATCCGCTTAGCGTTTAATAATTCTTCTATCCGCTCATTGAACGTTCCGTACAGGTAATTGTCTTTGCTTGTTTCCAGAAAACTTTCACATTGGAGGATGATCCTGTCTGCGCTGGCATCGCTCATAAACAATCCTTCTTCAGACTTCTTTCTTTCAAAGTCCAGGATTTCTTCAAAATATTCAGGAACTGAAGCCAGAAGAGAAAAGTAATCTTTGATATCTGCGGAAGTGCGGAAGGCATATTCCGCCAGAAGAACAGGAAGCTGTGCCTGAATGCCAAGATTTGGCCCCAGGGGCTCCTGGAGGAGATAATTTTGGCCAAGAGAAAGCCGGGAGGAAAATTCCAGAGAAAGGATATCGTAGATGATCCGGTTTTCTTGAGAAAGCCTGGCGGAGTCAAACCTTTCCAGCTCCTTATTCAGTTTTTCTGTCCGTATCAGATCATCTTCCAGGGCCTTCGGCTCAAAAGTTCCCAGGCTGATCTGATAATCCCTGATCCCATAGTCCTCGGGATAAGCCAGAGTATAGTGAAGATTCAGTGTATTGGAGCTTATTTCCTGATAAAAAATTTTATCAATATATTTTTCAAATCTGGTATTTTCTGATCCGGACAGACAGCTTTTTGCCAGAAATATAGAAAGACCTGCTGTCCCAAGTACGGCAAAGATAATGAGGTATTTTAATTTTCCACCCAATAATTTTTTCAATAGGAACCCTCTCAATCTCAGGACTTCTTTACAGTTTATGAAAAAAGAAAAAGGGTATGTGTATTTTCTTGGAAAAGTATGCTATGATGGAGAGGAAGATACTGGAGAAATATAAAAGGTATCATGGCAAATAAAGCAGGAGGGATAAGATTATGGAAAACTCCAGAACATTAAAAGAAGAACTTTTACAGGGAAAATACCAAGAGCTTTTCCAGGACATTTATCAGGACAGGGCAGGGACAGAAGCACAGAACAGCAGATATGCCCAGGCAATCGAAAAGTTTGAAGAGCTTTTCGGGGAAAAACAGGTAGAGATCTACAGCGCTCCCGGAAGAAGCGAAGTAGGAGGAAATCATACGGACCATCAGCACGGGATGGTACTGGCCACCTCTATTAATCTGGATGCTATCGCAGTAGTAAGTCCAGGAGACTCTTCTGTAATGCAGGTAGTTTCAGAAGGATATGATATGATAGAGGTAGATACCAAAGATCTGGAAGCCAAATATGAAGAAGAGGGGACCACAGCGGCTCTGATCAGAGGAGTGGCAGCGTCTCTGGCGGAGAAAGGATATAAGGTAGGAGGATTTCAGGCATACATTACCAGCGATGTACTGATCGGCGCCGGACTTTCTTCTTCAGCGGCCTTTGAGGTTCTTTTGGGAACGATTCTTTCCGGACTTTATAATGATATGAAAATCGATCCTGTGGAGATCGCTAAGGCCGGACAGTTCGCGGAAAATGTTTATTTCGGAAAACCCTGCGGCCTTATGGACCAGATGGCAAGCTCCGTAGGGGGCCTGATACATATTGATTTTAAAGACACTCAGGCGCCTTCTGTAAAAAAGGTTCCTTCTGATTTTCAGGCTTACCAGTACAGTCTGTGTATCGTGGATACAAAGGCTTCTCACGCAAATCTCACAGATGACTATGCAAAGATTCCTGAAGAAATGAAAAAAGTAGCGGCATTTTTCAAGAAAAATGTGCTGAGGGAAGTAGAAGAAAAGGAATTTTTTGAACAGATTCCAGGGTTGAGAAGTATTCTGGGAGACCGCCCGGTGCTTAGGGCTCTTCATTTCTTTGAAGAGGAAAAGCGTGTGGAAAAACAGGTGGAAGCATTGGAAGAAGGAGATTTCCAAAGATTCCTGGAGCTGGTAAAAGAGTCAGGAAACTCTTCTTTTAAATATCTCCAGAATATTTATATCAACCGGGACGAACAGAACCAGTCTATGTCTGTTGCTCTGGGAGCCAGTGAAAGTATTCTCCAGGAACATGGAGTAAGCCGTGTGCACGGAGGAGGATTCGCAGGTACGATACAGGTATTTGTAGAAAACAGTTTTGTGGAAGAGTACAGGAAAGCCATTGACCATATATTCGGAAAAGGCTCCTGCCATGTATTGAAAGTACGTCAGGTTGGCGGGATCAAGGCGATTTGATTTTCTGCACAGAAGACAAAGGCTGTATGGATCATCCGGAAACGGAGGCCATATAGCCTTTTATTTTCAGAATATTCACGATTGTAAAAAATGTACAAAAAATGTCGAGGGTGGAAAGTTCCCCACATTTTATCCTCAAAGTTATCCACACAAAAAATGGTGGAAAACAGTGGAAAACAGGAGTTATACACCGAGTTATCCACATTGTCCACAAAAAAAAGTGTGGATTTCTTTGATTTACATAATGAAATAAAGAACATAAGTTTTGTTCAGTTGTTATAAAACTGCTTTTTTGTGGAAAAAGATAGAAAAAAGGTTGACATTTTTGAAATCAAATATTGGATGGGATTTAGATGAATTTGTTAGAACAAAAAGAAAAATAGACAAATTATCTGAAAATATAAGTTTACAGCAGTGAAACGGATAAATGCAACAAATTAACAATTTAAAAAAACAAATAAGAAAGACAAAAAAAAGACGGAAGGATATAATAAAAGGTATCAGAGTAAAAATAAATTATTTAAGAAGCGGAAGGAAAAAGGAGGACGCCATGCCTGTTATTTTTCATGAGGAAACCAGACAGTTTCATTTATTTAACAGCGAAGTAAGTTATATTATCCGTATTATGGAGAATGGCCAGATGGAGAACCTGTATTATGGAAAGGCGATCCATGACCGGGAAGACTTTTCTCATTTTCATGAGGAACTGATGAGATCCCAGATGTCCGTCTGCGTTCCGGAGCCGGGACTTTTGTCTATGCATTATACCCGACAGGAATACCCGGTGTACGGCACGGGAGATTATAAAACACCTGCCCTTTGTATCCGCCAGGAGGATGGAAGCAGGATCACGGACTTTGTTTACAAAGGTTATAAGATCCGTAAGGGAAAGCCTTCCCTTGCACCACTGCCTGCTGTCTATGTAGAGGAGGAAACAGAGGCGGATACCCTGGAACTTATTCTTTATGATGATAAGATCGATACCGATCTGGTATTGTCTTATACGATTTTCAGCGATTATCCGGTGATCACAAGAAATACAAGATTTTTTCATAATGGAGAGACGGCCATTGTCCTGGAAAATGCTATGAGCGCCTGCGTTGAGTTCCCAGATATGGACTTTGAAATGCTTCAACTTTCCGGAGCCTGGGGAAGAGAAAGGTATGTGAAGTCCCGTCCTGTGGAAATGGGGATTCAGTCAGTCTACGGATTGAACGGTACCTGCAGCGGAGCGGAGCACAATCCATTTATAGCTTTAAAGCGTCCTGGCTCAGGAGAGGATAAGGGGGAAGTTTACGGATTTAGTTTTGTCTACAGCGGTAATTTTCTGATCCAGACAGAGGTGTCTACCTTTGATATGACCAGAGTGCTGGTGGGCGTTCATCCTCAGAGCTTTTCTTGGGTTCTCAAAAAAGGAGAAAGCTTTCAGACTCCGGAAACAGTTATGGTATACAGCGACCATGGCTTGAACAAGATGAGCCAGATATATCATCGGCTGTACAGAAAACGGCTTATGCGAGGAGTCTGGAGAGATCAAGCCCGTCCTATCCTGCTGAATAACTGGGAAGCCACCTATTTTGACTTTAATGAGGAAAAGATCCTGAACATTGCCAAAAAGGCAAAGGAAGCCGGCGCAGAGCTTTTTGTTCTGGATGACGGCTGGTTCGGAGCCAGAAATGATGATTACAGAGGTCTGGGAGACTGGTATGCCAATCTTGAAAAATTGCCGGAAGGTATTGCCGGATTGTCCAGAAAGATTGAAGATATGGGACTGAAGTTTGGCCTGTGGGTAGAACTGGAAATGGTAAATAAAGACAGCGACCTTTACCGGCGGCATCCGGATTGGCTGATTTCTGCACCGGGCAGGTTTGAAAGTCATGCAAGACATCAGCATGTGCTGGATTTCTCCAGAAAGGAAGTTGTAGATTACATTTATGAAATGATCTCGGTGATTATCAGAGAGTCTTCCATTTCCTACATCAAATGGGATATGAACAGGTATATGACAGAGCCTTACAGCCGGACGGCTGATCCGGATCGCCAGGGCGAGACTATGCATAGGTATATGTTGGGCGTCTATGATTTGTATACCCGTCTGACTACAGAATTTCCGGAGATTCTTTTTGAATCCTGCGCCAGCGGAGGAGCCAGATTTGATCCAGGCATGCTGTACTTTGCTCCTCAGACTTGGACCAGCGATGACACCGACGCCAATGAGAGAACTAAGATCCAGTATGGAACTTCCTATGTTTACCCTATAGTTGCTATGGGTTCTCACGTATCTGCGGTTCCAAACCATCAGGTATTCCGTACAACACCTATTGAGAGCAGAGCGAATATCGCTTATTTTGGAACCTTTGGTTATGAATTGGATCTGAACCTTCTTTCTGATCAGGAGATGGAAGAAGTGAAGCGCCAGGTAGCCTTTATGAAGGAATACCGGGATCTGATCCAAATTGATGGGGATTTTTACCGGATCCAGAGTCCTTTTGAGGGAAATGAAACCGCATGGCAGGTGGTATCTCAGGACAAGAAGAAATCCATTGCCATGTTTTATCAGAGGCTGAACAAGGTCAATGGTTCCTGGTTGCGGCTGAAACTGAAGGGATTAAAGGAAGATGCCGTTTACCAGGTGACTCTGGAAGGCGCACAGCATAAAGAGTACAAGGCCTATGGAGATGAGTTGATGTACGCAGGTATTCCAGTGGACAGAAGGGAACTGGACAGGCGGGGAGGAGATTTTGCTTCTCTGGTTTATGTGCTAAAGGAGATTTCCCAGGATCTGTCATAAGGACATAAAATAGAATCATAAAGATAGGGCAGAAAAAGGACGGCTGGATCTTAGCCGTCCTTTTTCTGCCTAGAAAGTGTTTTTTCAGAATGCGCGCCCTTCTCTTAACCATTTTCACTGTTCAGATATTTTTTGAAAAAACGATATAGAATATGAGCGTTTATCAGGGCAGTCAGACTAAAGCCGAAGAAAAACCAGCAGCAGGCATACAGAGGCAAAAGGGTGAGGTCCTGATAGGTCATAAACATGGGAAGAATAGTGATCACAGCCAGCAACAGGGTAGAAGGAAAATGCATGAAAGCAAAAATATAAGAATTTTTCACCAGATTTCTCAGGGTATTAGAGAAGGCGGCGATCACGGGAAAGATATAAAGACCTCCGATAACAAGTAAAACGGCTGCGCCTTCAGACAGATAAAGAAAAACCTGAGAGATACCGATACCCTGCAAAGAGAGAAAACGGATATTTTGGAGTAATATGAACAACAAAAGGAGAAACAGCAGCCAAGCGGCCAGGGACTGAAGAAAGTTTTCCTTAAAAGAGCGGAAAAAAGTTTTGGCTGCTCCATTGAGATTTCCTTTAACGCTGCGCAGCATACAGTGATATAGGGCGGTGAGCGCCGGACCGATGGTAAAAATTGGAATACAGCAAAGGATAAAGAGAAGATTGCATACGATTACATCTCCTATTTTATTTAAGCCGATATTAAGAAGATTATTTTCATTAAAAAGATTCATGCTAGGTTTCCTTTCTATACAGAATATACCATTTTAATAAAAGATGAATATATGGTAAAGGGTAACATTGAATATGGAAAATTACTATGGAGAAATTAAAAAAAAATAATAGATACCTGAAAAAATAATACGAAAAACAGCAAAAATGAAAGAGAAAACAGAAAGAAAATTAAAAGAAACAGGAAAAATCAAAGGAGGAAAGTGAAAAAATATTGTTAAATTGTCTATTGTAAAGTGAAAAATCAGAGCATTTTATGTGCAATTAAATGAAAAAACAACATTATAACATATAGTAAAAACATAACTCCATTTAATATTTTTCTATGTAAAATTATAATAAACAATACATTGATAATTAAAGCAATGGAAGCAAAATGACCAATTAAAGGAGGAGAGACTATGAAATTAAAGAGAGTTGCAGCATTAGCTATGGCAGGGACTATGGTATTTTCGTTAAGCGCCTGCGGCGGCGGAAGCGGTGACGGAGGTGGAAGCGGCAGCGGAGGTGGAAGCGGCAGCGGTGGCGACCTGTCCGTTATGATCTGGGATACCTACCAGGAAGCCGGACTGAAAGAAATCCTGGCAGACTTTACAGAAGAGACAGGTATTGGCGCTGAAATCCAGGTAGTGCCATGGAACGAGTACTGGACCCTTCTTGAAGCAGGAGCTCAGGGCGGCGATATGCCGGATGTATTCTGGATGCATTCCAATGAGTCTGAGAGATATATGTCCAACGATATGCTTCTGGATCTCACCGATAAGATCGCAGAGAGTGACCTGATTGATGTCAGCAAGTATCCGGAAGACATTAAGAACCTGTATACATATGAAGACAAGATGTACGCAGTTCCAAAGGACGTAGATACCATTGCCCTCTGGTATAACAAGACCATGTTCGACGAAGCCGGAATCCCTTATCCGGACGAGACATGGACCTGGGACAAGCTGGTAGAGGTTGCAAAACAGCTGACAAAGCCGGACGGCAGCCAGTATGGATTTGCTATGAGAAATGATACCAACCAGGAAGGCTACTACAACATCGTATATGATATGGGCGGACAGATCATTTCCGATGATAAGACAACTTCCGGATATGACGATCCAAACACCATTAAAGCTATGCAGGTGGTTGAGCAGCTGATCAAAGACGGTTCTATGCCTTCTATCGAGACTATGTCTGAGAACGGACCGGACGTGCTTCTGAAATCAGGAAAGACAGCAATGTCCTTCCACGGTTCCTGGATGATCTCTTCCTTTAAAGAAGAAGACTATATCAAAGAAAACTGTGACTGTGCAGTAATGCCTATGGATGCAGAGAGCGGAAGAAGAGTATCTATCTACAACGGTCTTGGCTGGGCAGCAGCAGCAAACGGCGACAATACAGAAAACGCATGGAAGCTGATCGAATATCTGGGTTCCGAAGAAGCTCAGGTAAAACAGGCAGAATTAGGTGTTACCATGTCTGCATGGGACGGAACTTCTGAAACATGGGTAAACTGCGCACCAGAATTTAACTTACAGGCTTATCTGGATATGCGCGACGACATGGTGATCAGACCATACTCCAGAAATACCGTTACATGGGAAAACAGAGCCAGCGAGCTTCTGAAAGAGGCCTGGGCTGGAAATATGACCATGGAAGATACCTGTAAGCAGATTGCAGAAGAGATGAACGCTACGCTGGCGGAAGAGCAGTAACATAAGGTGAAGGGACAGCCGTTTGGGCGGCTGTCCTCATAAGAAAAAGGAGTGACACATATGGCAAAGCCGAAAAAGAAAGTAACCAGCCGTGAGCGCAGCGAATTCAGATGGGGCTGGGCGTTTATCATTCCTACGATGCTGGGACTTATTATTTTGAATATCATACCGATTTTCCAGACAATCTATAAGAGCTTCTTTAAGACCGGAGACTTCGGCCGTGGAAATATCTTTGTAGGACTGGAAAATTATCAGACAATGTTTGCAGATTCTCAGGTATGGCAGGCATTGATCAACACCATTAAATATGCGATCGTGGAAGTGCCTTTTTCTATTGCGATCTCTCTGGTGCTGGCAGTTCTTCTGAACAGGAAGATGAAGGGAAGAAGCGTGTACCGTACCATTTTCTTCCTGCCTATGGTAGCGGCTCCGGCAGCGGTAGCTATGGTTTGGAGATGGCTGTTTAACGCAGACTTCGGTCTGATCAACCATGTTTTCGGAGTACATGTAAACTGGGTGTCCGACCCGAATATCGCGATCTTTTCCATTGCAGTGATCGGTATCTGGTCCATCATCGGTTATAACATGGTACTTTTCCTTGCAGGCCTTCAGGAAGTGCCGGGAGACTATTATGAAGCGGCGGACATTGACGGAGCCAGCGGTGTGCGTCAGTTTTTCAGCATTACCCTGCCTCTGATCTCTCCCACCATCTTTTTCGTACTGGTTACCCGTGTAATCGGCGCCCTTCAGGTATTCGACTTGATCTTCATGGTAATGGATAAATCCAATCCAGCGCTTATCAAGACCCAGTCTCTGGTATACCTGTTCTATGAATACTCTTTCCGTCAGAAGAATCAGGGTTATGGTTCCGCCATCGTGGTTCTGCTGCTGGTTGTGATCATGATCGTTACAGTATTCCAGATGATCGGACAGAAAAAATGGGTTTACTATAATTAAAAGGGGGTACTGGTATGGAAGCGAGAAGAAAATTAATTTCAGTGATCATACATATTGTATTGGTTCTTATGTCAATTACTATGCTGGTTCCCTTTTTGTGGATGATACTTACAGCATTTAAGTCTGTGTCAGAGGCTACGCAAGTAAATCCTTTCCTGATCTTCCCTACCGTATGGAGGACAGAGTCCTTTACGGAAGTCATGGAGAATATGAACTTTATCCTGCTGTATAAGAATACGCTGCTCATGATCTTCTTCCGTGTATTATGCGCGGTTCTTACAGCGACTATGGCCGGATATGCTTTTGCCCGTCTGAACTTCAAGGGAAGAGATTTTATGTTCTCCCTGGTATTGTTCCAGATGATGATCCCTTCACAGATTTTTATTATCCCCCAGTATCTGATGGTCAGCGGTCTGGGAGCTTTAAATACAATTTTTGGTCTTGTATTTCCTGGTATTGTCACAGCATTCGGTACTTTCCTTCTGAGACAGGCCTATATGACCCTGCCGAAAGACATGGAAGAAGCGGCCAGACTGGACGGCTGCAACATCGGTCAGACCTTCCTGTTTATCATGGCTCCTCTTACCCGTTCCAGCATGGTTGCTCTGGGAATCTTTACCGCAGTATTTGCGTTTAAAGACCTGATGTGGCCGATGATTGTTAATACGGATAAGAATATGCTGACCCTTTCCGCAGCTCTTGCAAAGATGCAGGGACAGTATGCATCCAATTTCCCGCAGTTGATGGCTGCATCACTGATCGCCTGTCTGCCGATGATCGTTATCTACGTGATCTTTCAGAAACAGTTTATTGAAGGTATCGCTACCAGCGGTGGAAAATTATAAGAGATTTAATAGAAACAGACTGGCTTTGAAAATGGGCTGCTGCATAAAAAAACGGTGCAGCGGCCTGTTTTCGTTTAGAGACACATGGAGGGAATGACTTGAATAGAATGACAGGATACACCAGCTCTGCGAAATATAAATCATTGGAGGATATACAAAGAGACTCCTCGGAACTATGCCTGTGTTATTGCGGTTGGGAACAATGTGAGCCGGGACATCGTTACGGACCTAATAGAAGGAGAAATTATGTACTTCACTTTGTCAGCAAGGGAAGCGGGAAGCTTGAAGTCAACGGAAATCAATATCATATAAAAAAGGGAGAGGCCTTTCTGCTCCCACCTGCTACAGAAGCCTGGTATGAAGCCGATAAAGAGGATCCCTGGTTCTATAGCTGGGTGGGATTTACTGGATCAAAAGCAAAAGCCTGCGTGGATAACGCCGGTTTTTCTGTGAAAAAACCAGTGCGCAGTATCGCATGCCTTTCCCATATCCAGGAGCTGATCGAAAAGATCCTGGAAGAATATCAGCTGTCTTTTAAATGTGAACTGAGGAGAAACGCTTATTTGCTGGAAATACTGGCAGATCTGGTAGAAGAATATATGAGAGATGCTCCGGGCACGGTACACTTTTATCCGGGAACTGTGTATGTGCGCCATGCTGTGGATTATATCAATCAACATTATAATGAGAAACTCCGCATCTCGGAACTGGCTACTTACATTGGTGTGAACAGAAGCTATTTGACCAGTAGTTTTAAAAAGGTCACTGGTTATTCACCTCAGGAATATCTGATGCTGCTGCGCATGGATAAGGCGGCTTCTATGTTGAAAAAAACGGATATGTCTGTCAATGCTGTGGCGGCAGCGGTGGGATACAGCGATCAGCTTGCTTTTTCAAAGATCTTTAAGCAATATTATGGGGTAAGCCCCAGAACTTTTCGGGAGAGTGAAGAGCAGCTGGTACTGTGTACCCATAAAGGAGAATTTCAGACAAAATTTTTTTAGAGGAGGTTATTGATATGGCAAAAATAACTTTTATGGGAGCGGGAAGCACTGTATTTGCAAGGAATGTGTTGGGGGACTGCATGTGTTCTCCGGCTCTGTGCGACAGCGAGATCGCACTGTATGATATCGACAGCCAGAGGCTGGAAGATTCCCAGGTGATACTAAGCGCTATTAACCAGAATGTAAATCAGGGAAGAGCGAAGATCAAGACCTATCTGGGAGAGAAGAATAGAAAGGAAGCGTTAAGAGGCGCTGACTTTGTGGTAAACGCCATACAGGTGGGAGGATATGATCCCTGCACCGTCACAGATTTTGAGATACCCAAAAAATATGGCCTGCGCCAGACCATTGCAGACAGTCTGGGGATCGGCGGTATCATGCGGGGTCTTCGGACTATTCCGGTGCTGGAAGACTTTGCCAGGGATATGGAAGAGGTATGCCCGGACGCCTGGTTCCTGAATTATACCAACCCTATGGGGATCCTTTCCGGCTATATGGAGCGGTATACGGGAGTAAAGACTGTGGGGCTGTGCCACAGCGTCCAGGTCTGCTCCAAAACCCTTCTGGAAGAGCTGGGAATGGAGGATAAGCTGGAGGGACGTATAGAAACGATCGCCGGGATCAACCATATGGCATGGCTGCTGAAAATACAGGATAAAGATGGGAATGACTTGTACCCGGAAATCCGGAAACGGGCGGCGGAGAAAAACGCAAAAGAAAAACACAACGATATGGTACGTTTTGAATATATCCGCAGGCTGGGCTACTACTGCACTGAGTCCAGCGAGCATAACGCAGAGTATAATCCTTTCTTTATCAAAGAGAAATGTCCGGAGCTGATCGACCAGTATAACATTCCTCTGGACGAATATCCCAGGAGATGTATCCAGCAGATCCAGGACTGGGGAGAGGAAAAGAAGAAAATTCTGAATAACGGGGAGATCACCCATGAGAGGAGCCGGGAATATGCTTCCTATATTATGGAAGCCATGGTGACAAACGAGCCCTATAAGATTGGCGGCAACGTGATCAATACGGGACTCATCGACAACCTGCCTTCCGACGCCTGCGTAGAAGTCCCTTGTCTCATTGACGGCAGCGGAGTGACCCCTTGTCATGTGGGAAGGCTTCCAGTACAGCTTGCAGCTATGAATATGACCAATATCAATACCCAGCTTCTGACCATTGAGGCGGCCAGGACCAGGAAGCGGGAAGCTATCTACCAGGCGGCTATGCTGGACCCGCATACCGGAGCAGAGCTGAGCATTGATGCTATTGTGAAGATGTGCGACGAGCTCATCGAGGCCCACGGAGATTATATGAAGATGTACAGATAAACGCATAGAGCAGGAATTTTGACAAAACGAGGAGAATATTATGCAAAAAGCAATTTTTAAACCGGGGCTTCCGGATTATATCACTATTGAGACGGAAGAGTGGAGGGAAATCCTGAGGGGAGAAGATCCATTTGCCCGGGATGTGTCTGTGGAGATCAAAGAGGAGGGAGAGGGGATGAGCATTGCCGTCACCGCTGAAACCTCCAGACTCAGAAGCCTGAAGCTTCGGTGGAATACTCCCCTGGATAAAAGATCCCGGATACTGAGAAGCAGCTGGGAGCGGACCTACGGGGACGCCCGGTGGAGAGGGATCAGCGGAAGAGCCTTCCTGCCTTGGTATTTCCTGGCCTCCTGTGAGGGAAAGGTGAAGGGATATGGGGTGAAGGTGCGGCCCTCCGCCATGTGCTTCTGGCAGGCAGATACCAGAGGCATTACCCTGGTGCTGGATACCAGGTGCGGAGGAACCGGGGTGGAATTAAAAGGACGCAAGCTTCTGGCAGCGGAAATCCTCTGTATGGAAGGAGAAGATTGTACCGCCTTTGAAGCCGCCAGAGCTTTCTGCGGTCTTTTATGCCCAGACCCGGTACTTCCCTCTTATCCGGTCTATGGAAGTAATAATTGGTATTACGCCTATGGAGACAGCTCGGAAGAAGAGATCCTTCAGGACACGGACTACCTTCTGGAACTGACAAAAGGCGCAAAAAATCCTCCCTATATGGTGATCGACGACTGCTGGCAGGAGCATCACCGGCTGGACGAGTATAATGGAGGCCCCTGGAGGAAAGGAAATGAAAAATTCCCGGATATGGCCGAGCTGGCAGCGAGGATCAAGGAAAAAGGAGCCAGAGCAGGGATCTGGGTGCGGCTTTTGTTAAATGAAGATGAAAAAATTCCCAAGAACTGGCGGATTAGCCATAACGGCTGTCTGGATCCCTCCTGCCCGGAGGCACTGGCGTATATACGGGAAGATGTGGAGAATATCTGCAGATGGGGATATACCCTGATCAAGCATGATTTTTCTACCTATGATCTTTTTGGAAGATGGGGATTTGAGATGAATCCCTTCCCTACCCAGGATGGCTGGAGCTTTTATGATAAAGGACTGACCAGCGCAGAAGTGGTGAAGCTTCTTTATCAGACCATTTATGAGGCGGCAGCGAAATATCAGGCGCTGATCATTGGCTGCAATACCATTGGTCATCTGGGAGCCGGGCTGATGCATATACAGAGGACTGGAGACGACACCAGCGGCAAGACGTGGGAGCGGACCCGGGTTATGGGCGTCAACACTCTGGCCTTCTGCCTGCCCCAGCATGGCGTCTTTTATGAGATCGATGCAGACTGCGTAGGCATTATGGGGCCGATCCCCTGGGAGTTGAACCGTCAGTGGGCAGATCTGGTAGCCAAGTCCGGGACACCTCTTTTCGTATCTGCCAAACCGGGCCTGCTGGGAGAGAAAGAAAAGGGAGAACTTCACAAGATCATGCTGGAAGCCTCTGTCCAGAAGCGGCATCTGGTACCTGTAGACTGGGAATACACAGACTGTCCGGAAGTATGGGAAGATGAAGAGGGGCAGGTGGAATACAACTGGTATGAAGAGACAGGGACTACTGTGCAGGGAAATAATGACCAGAAATATTATGTATATAATCCCCTTTCCTAGTATACTGTAGCTTATGATAAATAAAAACAGGCTTTGGCCGAAAACGGCCGGCAGTCCGGCACAGTAATATACTGTGTCAGGCTGCCGGCCGTTTTTTAAAGTGCTTTGGCTCTGCGGCGCTGCTTTAAAGCTTTTTTACAGGTAAGATATAGTTTCCGGATCCCATAGGCCACTGGATTTCGGCCTCTGATCAGCGGGATCGCAAGTATTTGCTGGAAAACATGGATCAAGGGTCCGGTAAAGAACATGGTGATCACAGTTCCAAGCCCTACCTGAGCGCCAAGGAAAAATCCCACCGCCACACAGATCACATCGCTGCCTATGCGGCAGTACTGAAACTTAATAGGAGTCCGCTCTGAAAGACACAGAGCTACGGCGTCATAGACCGATACCCCCATATTAGCTGTAAAATATAAAGAAGCCCCCAGGCACATAATGGTAATGCCGATAAGCAGCATAACAAGGCGGAAGAAAAATCCGCCGTTGGGAAACAGTACGGCGAAGAGCCAGGAAAAAAATTCTGTGATATATCCCAGGAGGAACATATTAATAATAGTACCCAGACCGATCTTTTTCCGGTCCATGAGCAGTGTAAAGACAAAAAGGAAAAGACTGAATACTGTATAGAAGGTTCCATAGCCTATGGGGGTCAGATTCCAAAGTCCGTGTGCCAGGACCTGAAAGGGATCCATACCAAAGGCGGAATAGTTGAAAAATCCCACGGCCACACCGCTGGCGGTAACTCCGGCCACCGTCATCACCACACGTCTTAATTTTTCTGATTTCATTTTACCAGACATAACAATACCTCTTTGAATAAAATAGTAATGCCGGGATCAGGGAATCATCAAAAAGATTTTTTGATTCGGCTGCTTTTCTAAATGGTCAGATTTTCATATCTCTTGATTCCGTGCTACAATAGAGTAAAGAAAAAAAAGTGAGAAAACTATTACAATACTTTCTAAAAATATAAAAATCGTACCAAAAGGGGGAGAAAATTATGCTGCTTATAAGTCCAGAGAAGTTTACGGTAAACGATTCTATGTGCGAGATCAAAGCCCATGGCACCAGAGACTTTCCTTTTCAGGGATATTTGAACGAACCGAAAGACATACGGGGAGAGGGGTGGCACTGGCACAGAGAGGCGGAATTCCTTTTCGTCCTGGAGGGCAATATCCACTGTGGGAGCAATGGGGAACGATATGTGCTGCAAAAGGGGGAAGGTATCTTCATGAATTGCGGCACGCTCCATATGGCTGGGACGAACAGCGGAAACTGCAGGGGAAAGTCGGTGTCCTTTGTATTTCTGCCTCAATTAATCTCCGGGGAGGAAAGGGGACTGCTGTATCAGAAATATGTAAAACCGGTAGCCGAGGATCTGGATTTCAAGGGCTGTATACTAAAACCGGAGACGGGCTGGCAGAGAGAAGTCCTGGAATGCCTGAAAAAAGTTTACGCTTATTGTAAAGAAGAAAAATGGTCCGGGGAACTTCTGGTGCGCAACGCCCTCAGCAGAGCCTGGCTTATTCTGGCAGAACAGGAAAGGCCTTCTGCCGGGATCTATGCGGAGAAAGCTACAGGCGGGAAATATGAACAAAGAGTAAAGAAAATACTGGAATATATAGAAGAGCATTACGGCGAGTATATTACTATAGAAGATATGGCACGGCAGGCAAATGTCAGCAGGACTGAGTGTTTCCGCTGCTTTCAGAGGATCACAGGCCAGACGCCTTTGGAATATCTGACATTTTACAGACTGGGACAGGCCGCCTACAAACTGCGCAATACAGACAGCAGCATTACGGAGATCTGTATCAGCAGCGGTTTCAGCCAGCCCAGCTATTTCGGAAAAAAATTCCGGGAATATTATGGAGTTTCTCCTTTAAAATACAGAAAACAGTGCATAAACCAGGGAGATTAGGGTAATGTTAAAGTTGGATCGTTAAATGTAAAATTTTAAAAAAGAAATGTAAAATGGGTATTTTACATATATTTAACAGAAAGAAGATTGGCGATTTTACAAAACTTTTTTATATTTAATCCTGTCAAAAGCAAAACAAGAAAGCAAAAGCAATCATAAGGAGCGAGTATAATAATGAAGAAGAAAGTATTAGCAGCAGTATTAATGGGAGCAATGGTATTCAGTATGGCAGCCTGCGGTTCAAACGGGGGAGATAGTGAAAGCGGATCTTCAGACGGAGGTTCTGAGGCTTCCGCACCAAGCGGAACGATTTCTGTACTTTCCCGTGAGGAAGGTTCCGGTACAAGAGGAGCTTTCGTAGAACTGTTTGGAGTAGAAGAGGAAAACGCTGACGGTGAAAAAGTAGATAATACAACGGTAGATGCTCAGGTGACCAACAGCACGGCAGTTATGATGACAACTGTGGCAGGTGATCCACAGGCGATCGGATATATTTCTCTGGGTTCTTTAGATGACAGTGTAAAAGCCTTGAAAGTTGACGGGGCAGACGCTACGGCAGAAAACGTAAAGAACGGTACATACAAAGTGTCCCGTCCTTTTAATATTGTAACAAACGATGACCTCAGCGATGTGGCTCAGGACTTTATTGACTATATCCTTAGCTCTGACGGACAGGCTATTGTGGAAAAAGAAAATTATATTGCTGTAGACGACGCAGCAGAAGCTTATGCAGGAAGTTCTCCTGAAGGAAACGTAGTGGTTGCAGGATCCTCTTCTGTAACACCTGTTATGGAAAAACTGAAAGAAGGATATGAGGCAGTAAATCCCAATGCTTCTATTGAAATCCAGCAGAGTGATTCTACAACTGGTGTAGAGCAGGCTATCAGTGGCGTATGTGATATCGGTATGGCTTCCAGAGAATTGAAAGATTCTGAAACATCAGAAGGTATTACAGGTACACAGATCGCTATCGATGGTATTGCTGTGATTGTAAACAATGAAAACAGTATGACAGATATCACATCTGATCAGGTAAAACAGATCTACACAGGAGAGGTTACAAACTGGGAAGACCTTCAGTAACAGTAATCTGAAAAAGAGGAGTAGGAGCAAAGTGCAATGAAAGATGTAAAAGAAACGATTATGAAATATGTGTTTCTGGTTTGTGCCTGTGCTTCCATCCTGGCGGTAATTTTAATTTGTGCATTCCTATTTGCCAATGGTATCCCTGCCATTGGCAAGATAGGAGTTTTTAATTTTCTGCTGGGGGAGACATGGAAACCGGGAAATGATTTATATGGAATTCTTCCTTTCATTCTGGGAAGTATTTATGTAACTGCAGGAGCTATTATCATTGGAGTTCCCATCGGACTTCTTACCGCTATTTTTATGGCAAGGTTCTGTCCTCCATCTATCTACAGGTTTTTAAAACCGGCTGTGGATCTTCTGGCCGGCATTCCTTCTGTAGTTTACGGTTTCTTTGGTATGGTAGTTCTGGTGCCTTTTGTCCGGGACTTCTTCGGACAGACTCTTGGATTCGAAGGAAACGGATCCAGTATGTTTACAGCTTCCGTAATGCTGGGCATCATGATCCTTCCTACCATCATCAGCGTGGGTGAATCTTCTATCCGTGCGGTGCCAAATAGCTACTACGAAGGATCTCTGGCTTTGGGCGCTACCCATGAGAGAAGCGTATTCTGTACCATCGTACCTGCGGCAAAATCAGGTATCATGGCCGGGATCATCCTGGGTATCGGAAGAGCTATCGGCGAGACCATGGCTGTTATCATGATCGCCGGAAACCAGCCCCGTATGCCAAAAGGACTTTTCGAAGGTGTCCGTACCCTGACCTCCAACATCGTTATGGAGATGGGATACGCCACAGACCTTCACAGAGAGGCTCTGATCGCTACAGCGGTTGTACTCTTTGTATTTATTCTGATCATTAACCTGTTATTCTCACTGGTGAAGAGGAGGAGCGCAAATGGATGAGGCAATAAGACCAATTAATGTGCAGACTACAAAGCAGCGTATCAAATCTTATTCCAGCAATCCCGGTTCTCTGATCCTGGCTGTGCTGGTGGGACTTGCTGCACTGATTACTTTCTTGACTTTAGTGTTTATTATCGGATATATCCTGATTATGGGTATTCCCAACCTGAAACCCAGCTTATTTCAGCTGGAGTATAATTCAGACAATGTTTCTATGCTGCCTTCTATTATCAATACCATTGGCATGACCCTGCTGGCCTTGCTGGTGGCAGGACCTCTGGGTATCCTGGCAGCTGTATATCTGGTAGAGTATGCAAAGAAAGGTAATAAGCTGGTAAGCGTTGTCCGGGTAACTGCTGAGACTCTGACAGGTATTCCTTCTATCGTATATGGACTTTTCGGTATGCTGTTTTTTGTAACAGCGCTGAAATGGGGCTATTCCATGCTGGCAGGAGCATTTACTCTGGCCATTATGGTCCTCCCTGTTATTATGAGGACTACAGAGGAAGCTCTTATGGCAGTGCCGGATATGTATCGTGAGGCCAGTTTCGGACTGGGAGCAGGAAGGCTGAGAACAATTTTTGTAGTTATCCTTCCATCTGCAGTACCGGGAATCCTTTCCGGTGTTATCCTGGCTATCGGACGTATCGTAGGCGAGACTGCAGCTCTTATGTACACAGCAGGTACTGTTGCAGAAATGCCTAAAAGCGTTATGTCTTCTACAAGAACACTTTCCGTACACATGTATACACTGGCAAGCGAAGGTCTTCATATCGACGCAGCCTATGCTACAGCAGTAGTCCTTCTGGTGGTGGTACTTCTGATCAACTGGGTATCCGGAAGAGTGGCTAAAATGATAAAGAAAGGATAATTAAGGAACATGAGTAAATTTTCAATCTCAAATTTGGATCTTTATTATGATAACGGAGCCTTCAAGGCTTTAAAGAACATTAACCTGGAGATCCAGGCTAACGAGATCACAGCATTTATCGGTCCTTCTGGATGTGGTAAATCAACTTTACTGAAATCCCTGAACCGTATGAACGATCTGGTAGAGGGATGTAAGATCACCGGACAGATCCTTCTGGACGGAGAAGATATTTACGGCAACATGAATGTAAACCTTCTGAGAAAAAGAGTAGGTATGGTATTCCAGAAACCCAATCCTTTCCCGATGAGCATTTATGACAACATTGCTTACGGACCCAGAACCCACGGAATCCGTTCCAAAGTAAAACTGGACGATATCGTAGAGCGTTCTTTAAGAGGGGCGGCTATCTGGGATGAGGTAAAGGACAGACTGAAATTAAGCGCCCTGGGAATGTCCGGCGGACAGCAGCAGCGTCTGTGCATCGCCAGAGCCCTGGCTGTAGAACCGGAAGTCCTTCTTATGGACGAGCCTACATCTGCTCTTGACCCTATTTCTACTTCTAAGATCGAGGAGCTTGCAGTAGAGTTAAAGAAGAATTATACTATTGTCATGGTTACTCATAATATGCAGCAGGCGGCCAGAATTTCTGACAAGACAGCTTTCTTCCTTCTGGGAGAGGTGATCGAGTATGGAGAGACTGAGCAGATCTTCTCTATGCCTAAGAATAAGAAAACTGAGGAATATATTACAGGGAGGTTTGGCTGATGAGACCAAGATTCGACCAGCAGCTTGAGGAATTAAATCTGGAACTGATCAAAATGGGATCCCTCTGTGAACGAGGAATCCGTAAAGCGGTAGATCTTCTTATGGAAGAAAAGACCAATGCAGACATTAAAGATGTAGATATGATCGAGGAAGAGATCAATCAGAAAGAGAGAGATATTGAGTCCCTTTGCATGCGCCTTCTCCTTCAGCAGCAGCCGGTAGCTACAGACCTGAGGAATATTTCCTCTGCGCTGAAAATGATCTCCGATATGGAAAGAATCGGTGATCAGGCACAGGATATTGCCAACATGGCTAAATTTGTGAAAGTACAGGAGATTGCTCATAAAATTCATATCGGCGAGATGGCAGAGGCTACTATCAAGATGGTCACAGAAAGCATTGATTCTTTTGTAAAAAGAGATTTGGAAGCTGCAAAAAATGTGGTAAAATATGATGATGTAGTGGATAATCTTTTTATCAAGGTAAAAGACGAGCTTCCTGAGCTTGTTCAGAAAGATGCAAAAAATGCCGAATATTATATTGACTTGATTATGATTGCAAAATATTTAGAGCGTATCGGCGACCATGCGGAGAATATCGCCCAGTGGGTAGAATATTCCATTACAGGGGTACATGAGGCTCTTAGACAGGAGTAGATAGTATCAATGATTTATTTAGTAGAAGATGATGAGAGTATCCGGGAGCTGGTGGTCTATACACTGAACAGCCAGGGTATGGAAGCGGAAGGCTTTGGGACACCTTCAGACTTCTGGAACGCATTGGATAACAAAATTCCGGATCTGATTCTTCTGGATATCATGCTTCCAGAAGAAGACGGTATGGAAATTTTAAAGAAATTAAGAAAAAGAGGAGACACTAAAAACCTTCCCATTGCTATGCTGACTGCAAAAGGCAGCGAATATGACACGGTAAAAGGGCTGGACAGCGGAGCCGATGATTATATTCCAAAGCCTTTCCGTATGATGGAACTGGTGTCCAGGATCAAGGCGCTCCTGAGAAGAAGCGGAAAAACGGGGCAGGCAGATAAAGAGTTTACCATTGACGGCCTGTATGTATCTCAGAAAAAACATCAGGTAAAAGTAGGGGACAGAGAAGTTGTCCTTACTTTAAAGGAGTTCGAACTTCTCTTGCTTCTCCTGTCTAACCCGGGAATCGTCTTTACAAGAGCGCAGCTTTTAGACAAGATCTGGGGCTATCAGTTTGACGGCGAAAGCAGAACAGTAGATGTGCATATCCGTACTCTCCGGCAGAAGCTGGGCGAGGCGGGACGCTATATCGAAACAGTAAGAGGTATGGGATATAAAATAGGAGGACCTTCATGACAAAAAGGATTTTTAAGTCAATTATCCTGGCGTCTGTGATCGTGCTTCTGGCCAGCGGCGGGCTGACCATGGGTGTGCTGTATAATCATTTTGGAAATCAGCTGGAGGAGGAACTCCGCACAGAAGCGGAGTTCCTTTCTA
>ERZ1643249.546-NODE-546-length-42646-cov-9.061633_pt1 | contig 42646 bp, 50 predicted proteins | sample MGYA00579263_ERZ1643249 | MGnify/ENA primary metagenome ERZ1643249 (study PRJEB29033, sample SAMEA4952264) | chicken gut metagenome | biome: Broiler Chicken; feature: Gastrointestinal Tract; material: Caecum | place: Ireland | collected 2018 | study: Broiler...
CTCTTAATTTTATATTTTACAAATAACGGGAACTTTTAATTTAATTTAGTCTTTGTATTATACATTGCTGGAAAAATATGTCAATATTTTTGAAAAATAAATTTGGAATATCACTATTTTCTGTAAAATTAAAGCTACATACTTACATTTTCACTGTATTTACTTTCATCATTACACAACTCTTGAATTCATGTAAACGGAGTTATTTTTAACAAAAAAGCTAGCAAATGAATGCTAACTTTTTTGTTTCCAAAATTTATCCCCTTATTTTATAAGGCTTTCCAGAGGTTTTGGTAACATCTTTTTAAATTTTGGAAACAAAATGGAAACAAATCGACGATTTTTTGTGATTTTTTGATTTTTAAAACCTTCGCAAACCCTTATTTTATAAGCTATTTGCCACAGCAATTTTTATACTTTTTTCCACTCCCACATGAAGTTAATTTTCTTATATTATCAATACTATCAATATTTATAATATTATTGATATTTCTAATCTTTTAGGGACTAGGTAATTCATATATTATCTGTATTATTAGTATCATTTTTATTATAAATATTTCTCTACTGTGGACAAATTGAGGACACTGTCCACATCCGTTCACGAATAAAATTATATCATATTTATTTATATTTTAAAATCTACAATTCAAAACTTTTTCATAATCTTTCCTACTATTCTTAATATATCATTATCATAGATTTTATTAAAATCAGTAAAATCAAATCTTGTGATCCTTCTATAATATAAATAGTCTTCCTTGTTATTTTCATAAGCAAATTTACTAATATCATATACTATTTTTGAAAATAAGCAATTTACTGATTTTATAAGTTTTATAAATTTTCCTGCTGTAATCTCTATTGATTCGCCTTCTACCATAAATGTGTAATCAAATAAGGATAGCGATCCACTTCCAGATGACTTATGCTTTACTCCGTGCATTTTATGTTCATATTTATTTCTTATTTTTCTTATTTTATCTAGAAAATCATAGTTTTCTGATAATATTCGTTCATAGTCATCTTTTAAATATAAAATACTATCTTGATATTCAAGAAGCCTATCTCTATCTTTAAATTCTAATTTCTGTGTTTTTTTGTTAAGTGAATATGGTATAATTCTAGGAATATCTTGAATTATATCTAATATATCTTTTTCGCCACATTCAAAATCGTCTATAACATCTATTCCACATAACTTAACTAATTTTTGATTTAAATTATACAATGTTTCAAGATAACCAAATAATGCATTTGCTATTTCTATTGTCATAAAATCCCCCTAAATGATTATAACATTTTATAATTGTTTAGACAATTGCACTAAAGATATTTGCTTATAATTTTGATATCTATTTCTTTTTCAAAAGATTCACTCACTTTTTTCAAAGTATCTTCTGCACTGATTATATAGTAATTTTCAGTAGTTTCAATTCTTTTATGTCCTAATACTTCTGCAATATCTTTTATATTACACCCATTTCTTAAACTAATAGTAGCAAAGCTTCCTCTTAAATCATAAAACCTACAATTAATTCCTAACTCGTGATGAATAATTTTAAATGGATATTTTATAATATCTGTTCCTGAATATGTTCCATCTTTTCTAGTAAATACCATTTCAATATAATTTCTTTTAACATTACTTTGAATTATCTTATATTCTACTAACTTACCATACTTATTTCTCATTTCTTCGATAATATATCGTTTATACTTTTTTCCATATTCTTTCCTATATTTATTTTGTAACTTTTTATAATCACATAACATTGAATGCAAGGTATCACAAATATAAACTTCTCTGCAACTGCCCGCTGTTTTTGTTGTACCCAAATACCATCTTCCTTTATTTTCTTTATCCTTTGCATATACAGTTTTATTTATTTTGATTATTCTATTGTCTAAATCAATATCGTCCCAAGTTAAAGCAAATACTTCTCCTGTTCTCATACCTGTATAACAAGCAGTAAGGAATGCACATATAAATACTTTATTATTCTTAAATCTATTTAAAATAATCTCTATCTCTTCATTAGTATAAATATGCCTTATATTGTTTTTTTTACTTCAAACGATAATACTCTAGGTATTTGCAAATCTCCTGCAGGATTATTTTTTATAAATCCGAAATAATATGTTGCATCTCTTAATGAACTTTTGATAACTTTTTGATAATTTCTCAACGCTTCCTTTGTGGTTGATGTTTGATATAATTTTAATAACGCCTGATTAAGAATAAATGGCGTTAATTTGGATAATTTATAATAACCCAATTCTGTCTTTATTTTATCAAACGATTCTTTATATCTTTTGGCTGTTGAATACTTATAATTTATTTTAAAATATTCTTTCATCCAGTAATCTAAATAATCAGAATATAACATATTACATTCTGAGGTACTCTCACCATTAATAAATTCATCATATGCTTTTTGTCCTGCAACAAAAGCTTCATTTTTTGTTTTAAAACCAGATTTAGTTATTTGTTTTCTTTTTCCGTTTACTTTTCCTGCCTCAAAGCAATACTGATAAACATTTCCTCTTTTTCTTATATTGATCACTTCTATCACTCTCCTATTTCTTTTGATCATTATTATTTTACAATATAAAAAAGAATATTAGTTTATCACCAATATTCTAAATTATTTTTACAAATCCCAAATATTCTATTTTTTCTTCATAAATATCTTGAGAAACACCAATATATTTTAAAATCATTACATAATTTAGTTTTAGAAGCATCTCATAAACTCCAATTGATATGTTGTCTAATTTTACAATATTATTATGTGTAATATCATCCCTATCTTTAACTGCTTTTATTACAGATTCATTTATTCCATATTCTTTTATTTCGTCCCTTATTTTATAATAAATACTTTCAATTATAAAATTACTATTTTCTAACTCATTAATTATACATTTTTCTAATTTCAAGTTTGCCTTACAAATAATATTAATAAATCTCTTCACGAAATCTCTTTTAATTTTGTTAACTCCTTTATATTTTTGTTCGATGCTTTCAAGTAATGGTAATATTTCCTTTTTTACCTCATCTAAAGCTATTTCACTATTGGTCTCTTTCATACTTTCATCATCACTATGAATATATTGATAAATTGATTCAAAGCAAGAGAAAACAGCACAATAATCCTTATTTGAAATAATTCCAAATGTTTTATTATCATCAGGAATAATACTAAATATATAATCAGAATTATTTAGAAATTTAAAAGTATCATTTAAATGTCCCTTTAATACAATATAATCTAACATATCCTTATTAATTTCATTGTCAATCATATACGGAATATTTATTTCAGCAGCTTTCTCATATTTGCCTTCTTTATTTTTTATTTCCAAAAAAATATCATCAAAAGAAATATTTACTCTATTTGCACAAAATTTAAAGAATTTATCAATATCGTTTAGATCTTTTATTGAAGACTTATAATCTTTTCCTAAACTATATTTTATTCTTAATAATGTATCATAATTATCAAAAATTATTATGCCATCATCTTTCCATCCGGGCTTCATTATGCTTAATTCAAATTTAGCATCTTCTCCATTTAAATTTACAATTTCTTCTGATATAGTTTCAGCTATACCTTTAAATTTAAAGTATCCCTTTTCACTTGGATCAAAATCTATCATATTTCTATTGCTATAAAATCTATTTAATGTTCCTCCTGAAATTCTTAATGCGTCAAATTGCATTTCATCTAATCTATATTCCTTATTTCTTGAAACAATAATACATCGAGGAGAACATATAAAACAACCGTTTTTATAATAAATATTATTATTAATATAAAAAATAATATCAAATCCATCCAAAGTAAATCCTTTAAAGAATTCTACATATTTGTATTGGCTAAAAAAGGTCTGCTTATTCTCTACATTTATTAAGGTAAGTTTTTTATCTTCGTAACTAAAAGTATAACTATCATTCTCATAATTTATATAGCCTTTTACATATATATTCTTCATTACATTTCTCCTTTTTATATTATATTTTTAAAAGGATGTCAACAAATTTATTTTTGCTGACATCCTTTATTTTCAATGCTTTTTGTCCACATCTTTATTAATTTGGTGACAAACAATAAATTTGCTACCTTTTTCTAATTTTAACTTTTCCTTTATTTATGCGTTCTTTCCGCAACAATTCTTATATTTCTTTCCCGAACCACATGGACAAGGATTATTTCGACCTATCTTCTTTACTTTTTTTGGTTGCTGCTTCGTTGCCCCTTTATCTTCATTGGTATGTTGTGTCTTCGCTACTTGCTTTCTTTCCACATTTTGCCGAATTTCCGCTTTTAATAAGAACACAGTAATATCCCGATCAATCTTTTGTAACATTTGATCAAATAACTCAAAACCTTCGGTTGTATAAGCACGAAGAGGATCATCTTGACCATATTGTCTTAAATAAATACCCTCTCTTAAATGGCTCATCCGATTAATTTGTTCCATCCAATAATTATCAATAACTTGTAGAGATAAAGCCTTTTCAAACTCATTACTAATTTCAACCGGAACGTCTTTAATCTTCTCCTCATATTCTGCTTTTGCTTTTTCATATAAGAATTCAATCATGTCTTTTTCTTTTAAGGAAGCAATATCTTCTTCTTTAATATCATGACGGAACAAATTTTGATTGGCAAAATCAGCAATATCATGAGCATCTTTTTCCGAAATATCACCATCTACAGTATGGGATTTTACTAAATCCATAACATGATTATACATAGAATTTAAAACGGTTTGATGAATAGAATCACTATCTAAAATCTCGTTTCTTTTTCCATACATGATTTCCCGTTGATTATTCATAACATCATCATATTGTAATAATTGTTTTCTGGCATCAAAGTTATTTCCCTCTACTCGTTTTTGAGCCGTACTGATTGCCTTCGTAAAAGTTTTACTTTGAATTGGTTGATCTCCAAATCCAAAAGATTTCATTAACTCCCGAATTCTTTCACTACCAAAACGTAGCATTAAATCGTCTTCCATGGAAACAAAGAATTGAGTAAAACCTGGATCCCCTTGTCGTCCAGAACGACCACGCAACTGATTATCAATACGACGAGATTCATGTCGCTCCGTACCAATTACACAAAGGCCACCCAAAGCTCTAATTTCATCAGATAATTTAATATCGGTACCACGACCAGCCATATTAGTAGCAATTGTTACTGATTTATGTTGTCCAATTTTTGAAATAATTTCTGCTTCACGAGCATGATTTTTTGCATTTAATACCTCATGAGGAATATGAGCTTTTTTCAATAAATTACTAATAAGTTCACTCGTTTCAATCGCAATAGTACCAACCAAAACCGGTTGTCCTTTTTCATATCTTTCTTTGATTTCTTTAATAATAGCCTTATATTTTGCTTCTTTTGTTGCATAAACAAGATCTGGTGCATCAATACGAATAATTGGTTTATTTGTAGGAATCTCAATAACATACATATTATAAATATTACGAAATTCTTCTTCTTCTGTTTTCGCAGTACCAGTCATACCAGCAAGCTTTTTATACATCCGGAATAAATTTTGGAAAGTAATGGTCGCTAAAGTCTTTGTCTCTTGATTAATTTTAACGCCTTCTTTGGCCTCGATCGCTTGATGTAATCCATCACTATAAGCACGACCTTTCATCAACCGTCCGGTAAAAGGATCTACAATGACAATCGCTCCATCTTGAACAACATAATCAACATCTAATTTCATTGAATAGTTTGCCTTTAAAGCTTGATTGATGTAATGAACTAAAGTAGCATTTTCAAGTTCATATAAATTCTTAACATGAAACTTCTTCTCTGCTTTCTCACTACCTAAATCTGTTAAACTAACACTTTTCGTCGCTTCATCATAGATATAATCTTCATCTTCTTTTAAACTTTTCGCAAAACGATCAGCATCTATATAAAGATTAGCACTATTCATCTGTCCTCCAGAAATAATAAGAGGAGTTCTCGCTTCATCAATTAAAACCGAATCCACTTCATCCACAATGGCAAAATTAAGAGGCCGTTGTACTCTATTTTCTTTTCGAATCACCATATTATCTCTTAAATAATCAAATCCCACTTCATTATTCGTAGAATATAAAATATCACATTGGTAAGCTTCTTGCTTCTCCTTAGCGCTCATATCTCTTGTATTAACACCAACAGTTAATCCTAAAAACCGATGAATTCCTCCCATCCATTCAGCATCACGACCAGCCAAATATTCATTGACAGTAATAATATGAACACCATCACCCGTTAAAGCATTTAAATAAGCAGGAAGAACAGCCGTTAACGTTTTACCTTCACCAGTTTTCATTTCAGCAATATTACCATAATGAATCGCTAAAGCACCTAAAATTTGAACATAGAAAGGCTTTTCTCCAATAACTCGAAAAGCAGCTTCTCTTGCTACTGCAAAAGCTTCTACTAAAATATCTTCCAAAGTTTCTCCTTTGGATAATCTTTCTTTAAATTCTACTGTTTTATGTTTTAAATCATCATCACTTAATTTACTCATATCATCATCAAGAGCAATAACTTCATCAGCTAACTTTTCAAACCGTTTTAATTCTTTATACTCTCGATCAAACAATTTACTAAATATACCCATTTTAACATCTCCTTGCTCTCATTATTGTAACAAAAAAAGGGCGCTTTAGAAAGCTTTTCCCTTCATTTTTCTTAAGTTTTTATTTATTCAGACTCAATCAATCCATAACCGCCATCTTTTCTTTTATAAATGACATTATCTTTATCGGTATCTACATTTTTAAACAGATAAAACTGATGACCCAAAAGCTCCATTTGTAAAATGGCTTCTTCTTCATCCATTGGTTTTACTTCTACCACTTTTCTTTTAATAATCTTATTTTGAGGTTCATCCTCACTAGAAAATTCTGTTTCATTAAAGTCGATTACTGATTTTTCCTGACGAGCTTTTAATTTTGTTTTATTTTTTCGAATCTGACGTTCTATCACATCAACCGCTTTATCTACCGCTGCATAAAAATCATCTTGATTTTCTTCAGAACGTATAATGAATTTATGTAGTGGTATCGTTATTTCTACAATTTGACGATGACCATGAACCTTGACAACGACAGTCGCTCTTACTTCATCCTTATTTTCTAGATATTTATCTAGTTTTTTTAACTTTTCCTCAATATAAGACTTCATTGCCTCTGTAACATTCAATTTGTCTCCACGTATAATTATTTGCATAGAATATCACCTTCCTTAATTGAATTATAGCATAAGGGAAGAGAAAAAGCTAGGGCAAGAAAAAAGAACCGCTATTCTTGTCTGGCTGGTTCTTTTATAGGAGTTACATCAACTGCTTGATAGCCCTTGCTTGTTTCAAGCAAAGTAAACTCTACATACTGACCTTCAGTTAACGTCTTATAACCCTCACAGTTAATTGTTGAGTAATGAACAAATATATCTTCACCCTTTTTGTAGTCAATAAAGCCATACCCCTTTTCATTATTGAACCACTTTACTCTTCCAATCACGCTACAATCACCTCACATTCTTTTTAGTCTACCACCTTGTATTTCCAAATGTTGTAAACAGAGCATAACAAAGAACCAAAAATAAAGATAGTTTTTTTCTTTAAAAAGTCATTTCTTTTCTCTAAATGGCATCTTCAACAAGATTTTGTCGAAATATGTCGAATCTTGTTGCAACAACCAGATATTATAAAAAAAATAAGGAAAAACAAAGAAAAAAAGTAGTACTCTTTTTGATAGATAAGGTGATACATATGAAAGAAAAATTCTTAAAAAGTTCTATGAATTTTATTACCAAAAACGAAACAATAGATGAGGAAACAAAAGAAAAAATAGCTTTTGGCTTAGAAGGACTATATCTTTCTGTTACAAAGCTAATAATTATCAATCTACTAGCCTTTTTATTAGGAATTTGGCTAGAATTTGTAATTTTCTTAGCGTTGTTCAATTTTTTAAGATTTTTTGGATTCGGAGCTCATGCCAACAATTCAAAAACTTGTCTCATTACATCATCCCTTTTACTTGTTGGAACACCCTATCTATTTTTAAAATTATCTTTGCCGACATATCTTATTTACACCTTATGTACTACTTCCATTATTATTTTTATCCTTTATGCACCAGCAGATACAGAAAAAAGACCATTAACAAATAAAAAGAAAAGGAAGATAAGAAAATTTATGACTGTTATAGTTGCTTGTATTTTTACCATCCTTATTGTTATACTTAAAAATCACACCATAAAGATGTTATTACTTAGTAGTCTCATAGTAGAAAGCATTATGGTTTTACCCATTACTTATAAAATATTAAAAATACCGTATCGGAACTATTTAAAGGTTTAAACACATTGTTTGTGTTTAAATAAATTTTTATAAGGAGGTGAAAACATGAAAAAAAGAGTTGCAAAAATTGTCGCTGCCATTGCTTTAATGTTAACGGCTAGTGCTAGTACAGGATGTGTCTTTTTGATTGCAGATGAACCTAAAGCATTAAAAAATATGGACTAAAAAAAGATTCCACATCGTCGAATCTTTTTTTATTTTATCGAAATTAAATGACCGTTAATCTCTGAATAAAGAAATCATTTAACACATTATTCTCAGTAGATAAATACTTTGATTTTTGTATTGTTTTAGTAGCATAGTATAATCCTTTTCCATGTCCTTTCCCCTTTGTTGTATACCCTTTCTTGTTCATATCTTCAACTTTAACATTTCCTTCATAAGTATTTGATATTACAAAATTAACTTCTTCCTCTAAAGAATATATTTCTAGTGTAACCTGCTTTCTCTTTGATTCCTTTGCTGCCTCAATAGCATTATCTAAATATATTCCTAATACAATCCCAATATTCCTGATTTGTTTTGTAGTAAGTCTTTCTATCTTCTTCGTTACTTTTGAACTTACATCTACAATCATTTGTACTTTCTCATTTTTTGCAACTGCTATCTTATAATATAGTAGACCTTTTAACCCACCTTTAGGAACATTCTTTAAATCTTCTATATATTCTTCATCTACTATAATACTTACCTTCAACATATCATCGATTTTATCAATAACTTTCTTATTCTTTGTCATACTCCTTAACATCGATAAATTATTCTTTAACTCATGTCGATACATCTGCTCATCATCTATCCAATTTTCAAAATCTTGTACATAATCAAATAATATATTGTATTCATCACTTAACTTTTGATACTTATCCTTCTCATCCAGATAAAAATAAGCTAACAAAATAAAAATTACTATACTAATAGATGTAATAGTATAATATAAATTAAGCTTAAAAACAGAAACTATATTATAATATAATAATGTTATTACTATTATTATCAAGATAAAAAAAAGAATCAATGTTAAATAATTATTTCTATCTATCTTCCCACATAAATTTTTTATCTTTATCTTTAAAAAACTGAAAGTCGACATAAAATAAGAAAAAAAGCCTATTATAATATTATTAATTAAAGCTGAACATAAATTTGTTCGAATGGAATAATATGGTATAAAATTCAATTCAATAGAAACAACTAACAAATCAAAAAGAGTAATCAATATAAAAAATATCCCACTAATCAAAATTGAATTTACAAAACTAATTCGAAACATTTTATGAAACACAATCCCATAAACCAAAAAAGACAACAATAATACAAAAGAATTATATTCAACTTTATAAAATAAACAAACTGGCAAAATCATAAAAAGAAAATAAATTAAATTCGAAATACTAAATATCTTTCTATCACTTTCCACTAGTTTGCGTACTATCAATAATGCAATTATTGCCATAAATGAAGATCCCAATACTTTAATCAACAACAGTGACATTTCTCCATCAACTCCTTTTTATGATTTCGAGCAACCGCATCAAGCTTCATACCATTAGAAAAATAAATGACATTTGATTTCACATCAAAAGTACGAACCATATTAAGATTTACTAAAAAACCTCTATGTACCTTTAAAAAACGTTTATCTAATGTTTTCTCTAATTCAACGATAGACTTAGGAACTTTAAAGGTTCCATACGTAGTATAAACAATAGATCTCTTACTCTCTTGTTCCTTTTCAATATACACAATCTTACGAAATTCAATTTTATGAAGCATATAATTATATTCATAAGTTAAACATTTCTCCCTTGTATCATAATGTTTCATAATAATTTTTAAGACACTTAAAATTTTGTCATCAATACCTCCACATTTAGAAATAAAATCTAATAAAAACAAACGATTCGTCAACGCCGTATATCTATATTCATCATACGCCGTCACAATAACGATTAAAGAATTCCAATCTTCTACTTTTTCACGGATAAGTCTAGCAGCATCAATCCCAGAAGCATTACCCGTTCTAATATCAAGAAAATAAACCTTATATCCGATATCAGCTGTTGTAATCCCATTAAAATCATGATCATAACAATCAAAAGAATAGATATTATAACTAGTATTATAATTCATCATGAACTTTCTGATATCATTTTTCATAACTTCTAAAAACTTTTCATCATCATCACATAAAATAAAATTTAGCATACTACAACTCTCCCTTCTAAAAATCATACATAGATAATTTTACCATATTTTTCCTTTTTAGAACGAAAAAAGACAAGAAAAAAGAATAGTTATAAAGCCATATGTCGCTTATCTATTCTCTTTCTTCTTCTTCTTTTTTATAGTACCTTCTACTTTATCGATCAGATTATCTGTAACCTCTTTATTCTTTGGTGAAATAATAGTCGTTCGAAATACAAACCATACTACAATAATAAAGATTAAAATATACAGAATTTTACCAACTACAGGATCTTTTAAAGTATAAAAGATAGAAGCACTTGCAAATAAAATATCAATTCCATAAATAATAAGTACGGTTGTCCTCTGAGAAAAATTCATTCCTAAAAGTTGATGATGAATATGCTCTTTATCGGGCGAAAAAGGTGGTTGATGCCGCAGCATTCGTCTTATGATAGCAAACAAAGTATCAAGAATCGGAATACCCAAAATAATAAGTGGTACAAATAAGCTTGTTAAAGCAGGACCTTTAAATTCTAATAAACTAATGACTGCTATAATAAAGCCTAAAAACATAGCACAATCACCACAGAATATTTTTGCTGGATAAAAATTATGAAGAAGGAAACCCAATGTTGCACCTAACATAATAAAAGTTAAAATCATAACTAAACTTCCACTTCTTCCTTGAAAGAAACCTATGATACCAATAGTTAAAAAGAAAATACTACTGATACCACCACTTAACCCATCTAAGCCATCAATCAAATTAATTATATTAGTACACGCAATGATAAAGAAAATAGTTAAAGGATATGACCAAATACCAAAATCCAAAGAATAACCGAAAGCTGTAATATTATTTAAAAGGATTCCTCCATAAAAAACTATGACACAAGCAGCAATTAGCTGCCCTATTAATTTTTGTCCGGCTCGTATCGATTTAATATCATCAATAATTCCTGTCAAAATGATAATAAAACTACCAATTAAAATAGAGTTCATTTGAACACTTTGAACGCCAAAAAGCATATAACCAATTAAAAATGCAAGAAAGATTCCAACCCCGCCTAACTTTGGAATCGGCTTTTTATGAATATGTCGATTTCCTTCATCACTTCTAGGATAGTCAATGGCACCAATATGTTTTGCAATCCTTTTCATAAAAGGCATAATTGCAGCAGAACAAACAAAAGTAACAAAGACAATCTTTAATGCATTTAATATTTCTGCATTCATAACTATTTCCTCTTTTCTAACATTATTATAACAATATTAAAAAAGGTTTACAAGAACAAAGAAAAAGGCATTCAAAATCCTATAAATACAACAAAACAAGAAACAACTAACACTTTTAATTAGCATAAGAAAAATTCACAATTTCAAAAAAATTTGATAAATAATTCATTTTCTCATTTTTATAATTCAAATAATAAGCATGTTCCCACATATCAACGTTTAATAATGGAACGAATCCATAAGAAAGGGGACTATCTTGATTCATTGTATTAAGGATCGTTAAACTTCCATCAGGTTTTTTAACTAAAAAAGTATAGCCAGATCCCTTTAATGACATTGCATATTCAATAAACTTTGCTTTAAATTTTTCATAACTTCCAAAAGTTTCCTCTAACATTTTTAAAAGTGTAGTATTAGGAATCTCCCGATTTCTAGGATTGATACTTTGAAAATATAGATCGTGATTTACAACTCCTCCCCAATAAAAAAGAATATCATTTCGATAAGAAGCTGGAAACAAGGATAAATGCTGATATAAGGTTTCAATAGGATATTGATAATTATAATGATTTTTTTCTAATAAAAGATTTAATTGATTTAAATAATTTCTTTGATGTTTCTGATAATGAAGTCCCATAGTATGGGTATCAATAAAAGGTTCTAAATCTTGATACAAAAATGGTAGTGGTTGTAATTGATACATAACAGTACCTCCATTAAAAAATATTCAAAAAAAAGAAAATTAGAATACTTATCTAATCTTCTATGACTCATTTTCTAATAATTTAATATTATCTAACAATACTCCTGTTCCCTCTACCACACAAGTAAGTGGACTATCCGCAATGAAAACAGGTACCTTTAACTTTTCTTTTAGTAATGGAACAAGTCCATTCAACATAGAACCACCACCAGTTAAAATAATACCTTTTTCCACAATGTCTGCGGATAACTCTGGAGGAGTTTGTTCTAATACTGCTGTCACTGCCTTAATAATTTTAGTAATCGATTCTCTTAAAGCCTCTTCTGTTTCTTCTTCTGTAATTTCAATAGTACTAGGAAGCCCAGTAACCAAATCTCTACCTCTTACTTCAAGTTTATGTTTTTTATCTGGATTAAAAATATTAGCAAATTCAATCTTGATTTCTTCTGCTGTTTGTTCACCAATTAATAACTTATACTTTTCTCTTATATACTTAATAATGTCTTGATCAAAAACATTTCCAGCAATTCGTACGGAATCACTTGTAACAATGTCATTCAAAGAAAGAATAGCAATATCCGTTGTTCCTCCTCCAATATCAATAACCATATTAGCACTTGGTTTAGAAATATCCATCCCAGCACCTATAGCTGCTACCTTCGGTTCTTCTTCTAAAAATACTCGTCGTGCTCCTGTTCTTTCTGCCGCTTCTTTAATAGCATTTTTTTCCACCGGTGTAATATTAGAAGGACAACAAATCAAAATACGTGGACGAGAAAGGAAATTACGAGCATGGATTTTACGGATAAAATAATCAAGCATAATTTCCGTAATTTCAAAATCCGCAATAACCCCATCTTTCATTGGTTTAATTGCTTTTACTTTTCCAGGAGTCCGTCCCAACATTTCACTTGCTTCATGACCCACCGCTACTACTTTTTTATTGTCTGTATCAATCGCTACAACACTAGGTTCGTTTAAAACAATTCCTTCTCCTTTTATATATATCAATACATTGGCAGTACCTAAATCAATCCCAATATCTTTCGCTAGCATAATTATCACGTCCTTTTACTGTTAATATTTTAACAAATTTTATAATTGATGTAAATCATTCAAAATTATTTTATCCAGAAAAAAAATTTTTATACATAAAAAAAACGGTTATTCCGTTTTTTCTTCAGTAGTACTATTGTCATTAGTTTCACTAGACTTAGTTTCTACAGTTTTATCAAAGTAAGTATTAGGATTAACAATCTGTCCATTTTGGTATAACTCAAAATGTAAATGATTTCCTAAGTCTTTATCAAGCGTATTCGTACCACTCTTCCCTATCACTTGTCCTTGTTTCACAGTATCATTTTTCTTAACACTAACTTCACTTAGACTCTGATAACTACTGATTAAATCATTGCTATGTTTTATTTCTACAATTGTTCCTAACAATTCATCCTCTGATACATTCGTTACTGTTCCATCTAAAACTGCTACCACATCAAAAGGAGTATCAAGAGTAAAGTCCATTCCTGTGTTTTGAATATAAGTATTCTCATGATATAAAATTGATTTTTCTTGTGTTTCACTATCACCCTGATAGTCATAATAGTATTTGGCTATTTGAACTTTTTCATCAGTATAGGGTTTGATCATTGAAACCTCTTGATTAACAACTTCTATCTCATCGTCATTTGGTTCAATGATTGTTTGATTAACATAATCTAATTGTTCCTCTTCGCCAACTGATGATTTCATGCTATTGCTAACAACAAAAGCTCCTATTCCAGTTAAAACAAAAGCCATCAAATAAACACTTGCAACAACAACCCCTTTTTTTAATCTTAATTTTTTCATTTTCTCACCTCATTAAAAGTTTGAACAAAATGAAAAAATTTATACTCTTATTTTATACTATTTTTGTTACAGCAAAAAAATCCCAAATAAAATTTGTAATAAGATAAATCAAAGCTAAAGCGATCAAAAAATATAAAATTCTAGCTTGAAATATTTTATTTTTTTTAAAAACACTATTTAAGTTAATGGAATCCATCGCAAAAACTACTAACACAGTTACAAATAAATAAAGGAAATATTTAGCACTCATAATGTTTCTCCTCATATTCTTTAATTTTGTTAATGCGTCTAATATGACGAACAGCATTAGAAAATGGTGTTGTCAAAAAGGCATGTATTAATTGCAAAGCTTCTTCTGTAGTAAATTTTTCAGATAAACAAATAATATTGGCATCATTGTCAGAGCGTGTTTCATAGACATCTTCTAAAGATACAACTCTAGCAGCACGCACTCCTTTTACTTTATTACAAGCAATACTAATTCCAATTCCCGAGCCACAAATAGCAATTCCATAGTCAATTTCTCTTTTTCTTAAAGCTTCCCCTAAAGCAAAAGCATAATCAGGATAATCTACACTTTCACTACTAGAACAACCAAAATCAATTATTTCATATTCTTGTTTAAGTTTTGTAAGCAATTCCATTTTTAGTTTATAGCCACGATGATCAGACGTAATCCCTATTTTCATAATTCTTTTATTTTTCTCCTTTCTATCTTTATTTTATCCACAAAAATGTGAATAATGAAAAAACAACGGAACATTAAGCAGCTGTTTCGTTGTTTTGAGTAAATCCGTATTTTTTATTAAACTTATCAACACGTCCTGCACGAGATGCTCTTGCTTGTTGTCCTGTATAAAAAGGATGACATTTAGAACATACTTCTACATGAATCTCGTCTTTTGTAGATTGAACTTCAAAAGTTTCTCCACAGGCACAAGTTACCTTACAAGTCTTATACTCTGGATGAATTCCTTTTTTCATTTTATCTCTCCTTCCGCCATGATAAATTAATTACCATAGTAATTCAATTCGCTAATTAATATATCAGATTTTTTTTAAATTTGCAAGGCTTTTTTCACTCACCAAATATTCCTTAAACTCATCCGATACATTTATCATTATCTATTCAATTCTCAAAATCTTGTACTGTCAAACTCTTTTGCAAAAGAGTCAACAGATCATAATTTTAATTTTTTAACAATCAAATTAGCTATGGCCTGATAACCATCAGGACCTGGATGAATATTCGTAGGATTCGGTAAAAAACTAGGATTGTTTTTAAATCCATAATAAGTATTAATATAGGTGATATCATATTTTGTACAAGAATCCTCTAATTTATCATTTAAATAAGAAAACATTCGATCAATCATAAGAGATGGCTCTTGATAAGGGTAATAATACCCTATAAAAATTATTTCTTTTTTAGCATATTTTCTTAACTCTTTAAATAACTGTTCTAAATTCTTATCTAAATCATCTATAATTTTAATAATATCCTCTTCTTGTAACGTTTCAATATCGATAGTTGACATATTAATAGCAGAAATCAGATCGTTAGCACCTATTGATAAAGTTACTAAATCAGATTCCCTTAAACACTTTTTCAAAGATAAATCACTATCATTTACAGTAATATGTTGATTTGTGTCAAGCTGATGCTGTAAATCAGAAATACGAGAACCAGAAACAGAAAAATCTTTAGAATAACCTCCTAACACTTGCTTTCGATCAAGATACAAAGCTAAATAATCACTATAACCATAACTAACATCACCATAAGCATTTATTCCTAGAGAAAGAGAATCGCCAAGAGAAAGATAATTTATTTTATTAGTGTGAAAACAAGAATAAATAAGGTATATCACAAAACAAAGTAAACAAAAAACAATTAATTTTTTATGTTTCACAAAAACACTTCCCCAAAATAAAAATTAGAGTTTGTATATTATATTTCTCTAATTTCTACTTTAGCACCTACATTATTTAATTTTTCTACAATATTTTCATACCCTCGCAGAATATGCTCTACATTAGTAATTCTAGTAACTCCTTCTGCTATAAGACCTGCAATTACCAAAGCAGCACCCGCTCTTAAGTCTGTAGCCACAACATCGCAGCCCTTTAATTTACTAGGACCAATAATGGTAGCTGTCTGATTTTTTACCCTAATATCAGCTCCCATCTGGTTTAAATACGGAATATGCATAAAACGGTTTTCGTAAATGGTTTCTTCTATCTTACTCTTTCCTTCGCATTGGGTTAAAAGAGGGGTTAAAGGTTGTTGTAAGTCAGTAGCAAATCCGGGATAGGTCTGTGTTTTGACATGAATTCCCTTATACTTTTGTCCACAGCTAACAATAATATAATCGGATCCAATATCAAGGAAAGCGCCCATTTCCTCTAACTTACTAGTTAAAGCCTCTATATGTTCAGGAATGATATTATCAATTTTCAAATTTTCACCACAGGCAGCACCTAAAATAACATAAGTACCTGCTTCAATGCGATCTGGAATAACCTCATGAAAACATTTTCCAAGATGTTCTACTCCTTCAATTTCAATTCTAGAAGTTCCAGCCCCACTGATCTTTGCTCCCATATTATTAAGAAGTGTTGCTACATTAACAATTTCAGGTTCTTTGGCAGCGTTATCAATCACTGTTATCCCTTCCGCCCGCACTGCTGCTAACATAATATTAATCGTGGCTCCAACACTAGCAAAATCCAAATAAATATTAGCACCTTTCAACTGGTTAGCCGTTATCGTATAACAATTATCTTCTTCTACAATTTTTGCTCCCAACGCTTCAAATCCTTTTAAATGTAAATTAATCGGTCTTGCCCCAATGGAACAACCTCCTGGCAGAGTCATAACTACTTTTTTATATTTTCCAAGCAAGGCTCCCATAAAATAATAAGAAGCTCTTAATTTTTTAGCTAATTCTTCTGGTATTTCCCGATTTTCCAAGCAAGAGGGATCAATTACAACCGTTTCACTAGCTCTTTTTACTTTTGCTCCTAAATAAGTTAGAATTTCACACAAAACCTCGGTATCTGTGATATCTGGTACATTACAAATTGTTACTTCTTCATCAGACAAAATTGCTGCTGGAATTAAAGCAACGGCACTATTTTTCGCTCCACTAACACGAATGGTTCCCGTTAATTTTCTTCCTCCTGTTATCTCTAATATTTTCATAAACTACCCACTCTCTTCGTTATATTATATTACATTCGCCTATATTGTTGCAAGGTGGTGTTTTAAAAACATCCACTAATTCTCTAATTTTATCCTTCATTGCTTCTTCTCCGCTACCAATTACCTTACGAGGATCATAAATATTAGGATTTTCTTTGATAAACTCACTCACTGCATCATGCCATACTACTTGTAATTCAGTATTAATATTAATTTTATTAATTCCACAAGAGATAGCTTTCTGAATCATATCATAAGGAATTCCTGTTCCCCCATGCAACACCAAAGGAATTGTAAGAGCATCATGAATTTGTTGCATTCTAGCAAAATTCAAATTAGGTTCACCATGATACAATCCATGAACAGATCCAAGAGCAGGAGCTAAAGAATCAATGCCTGTTTGTACGAGTGCCATACAGTCTTCCAAAGTTGCTTGATAATTATCACCATAAATATTATCCTCCGTTCCCCCAACATGACCAACTTCAGCTTCCACACTAACTCCTCTAGCATGAGCATAATCAACTACTTGTTTAGTAATTTCTACATTTTTGGGTAGTTCAAAACGACTCGCATCAATCATAACAGATAAAAAGCCAGCATCAATTGCCTCTTTACAAACTTCAAAACTACTTCCATGATCCAAATGCAAACAAACTGGAATCGTGATCGAAAGTTCTTCGATTAATCCTTCTACCATTTTTCGAACCGTAAGAAAACCACCCATATACTTTTTAGCTCCCTCACTAACCCCTAAAATCACAGGTCGTTGTAACTCCTGCATAGTTTCTAAAATATACTTTGCCCACTCTAAATTATTAATATTAAAGTGGGGTACAGCATAATTATTACTTCTTGCTTCTTCTAACATCTCTTTAAAATTAACTATCATTTTTTCACCTTCACTTCTATCATATAGAAAAGAACTCATTTTGTCAAAAAGAAACGCTAAAAACCAAAAAAAGAAAGCTAACCCATAAGGCTAGCCTCTTCTTACTTTTTATTTTGATTTGGACAATCTGATCCATAATCACTAGAATCGCGAGAAAACATTTCTTTTTCATTCACTTCTTCTGCACTAGGGCAAGAATTTGGACAACTTTTATTATTTTTCTTTTGATTCTTTTCTTGATTTCTCTTGTTTTTCATTTTAATCCCTCCATTTCTATTATGGAAAGAAAAAGAAAATTTATACTAAAAAGAAAAAAGGTATTGCAATCCTAAAAGAAATAACAAAATACTACCAATAACATTGGCAATTTTTCCAAATTTTAAACTTAATTTTTTACCAAATTTTAAGCCAACATAAGTAAACATAGCACTAATCAAACTAAAAACAACCCCACAAAGAATCATATTTTCTTGATCCATCGAAAGTCCTATTCCAACAGAAAAACTATCTAAACTAACACTAAAAGCAAAAAGAATCGCTTGCCAAAACCCACCTGCAAAACTTACTTTTTTTTCGCCTAATTCTTTAGAATTAAAAAGCATCTCGAAAGCAAGAATAAGAAAAATAATTCCAGCGAAATGATCGGGATGAAGAAAGAAGGAAGCTAGCACAAAGGAACCAATCATCCCTCCTAAAATAGGCATAAAAAAATGAAAAACACCGACAAGAAAACTTAAAAAAACAATACTTTTTCGTTCTAAATTCAAAGTGCCATAGATCATAGAAAGAGAAAAAGCATCCATACTCAAACTAATTCCAATTAAAATTAAATGCACAAGATCCATAAAAGACCTCCCTATTAAAACCTATGAGGAAAGCCTTTTTCTTATGAACTATCCAAAATATTTTGTAATTAAGTCCTGCACAAAGAATTTATATTCTACTGCATTTGTATTGGTTTCTTCTGCTTCTAATAAACAAAGAGGTGGAAACAATACACACCACCAATTCTCCCCCTTTCCTTCTCCTAAAGTTACAACCAAAGATTCGTAATATCCTTCTTTATAAGTAACCCCTTTATATTTTTTCTCTGGAAAATAATTAAGGCCATAATGAACTTGGAACAAATCATCTTCTTTATTCTCTAATAACGTCCGAGAAACAACCCCTTCAAAACGATTGACATTATTTTTTAATAAACTTCTAGTGGTAGAAACATCATGACTATTTTCAAGTAGACTCGTAATATCTTTTTGCAAAGCATCTCGTACTTTGATTTTATTGTTCTGATCTTCCACACTATTGGAAGCGGCAATTACGCGAAAACGAATCGCTTCATCGGGAATAATAACTTCTGTAGAATTTTTATTTTTTGAACCAAATATGCCAATTAAAATTAAACTAGCAATAATTAGGATCTTCTTCATAAGAAAACCACCTTTCTACTTTCATAGTGGGTAGTTTCCTTTTTTCTTATTCATTTTTGGGTAAAACAAAAAGCATTCTATTTCGACCTTGCATATCTTTTTCCACAACAACTCTTCGATCTGGGTATGTTTTTTCCACAAGACTTGTTAATAAATCCTTTTGATCCGATCCTATTTCAAAAGCAAAAAGAGTAGAATCTTTTTGATAAGGGTAAGATGTTTCTAAAATTTGGCGATAGCAATCGATCCCTTCTTTTCCGCCATACAAAGCCAAAGATGGCTCATTTCCTCTTACAATTTTCTCAATTTCTTCTCCATCTTTAATATAAGGAGGATTGGAAACAATAATATCATATTGTTTAATAGGAAGATTAGAAAACCAATCACTCTGATAAAAAGTAACATCTGCTTCTAGTCTCTTTGCATTTTCCTTCGCTACGATAAGAGCCTTTTCACTTTTATCCACTAAAGTAACAAGAAGATTAGGAAGTTTTTTCTTTAACGTAATACCAATACAGCCACTTCCACATCCAAGATCTAAAACAGACAGATTGTTTTTTCCACAATTCTGTTCATACTGCAAAACCTTTTCAACTAGTTCTTCCGTTTCAAAGCGTGGAATTAACACATCTTGATTTACCAAAAACTCATAGCCATAAAAATTGACATGCCCGATCACATATTGGATCGGATAATTGTTTTTTAAAGCCAAGACTTTTCTTTGATATTCTTGAACCAAATTAGGTTCTACCTCTAGATCCAAAATCAGCAAAAGTTCTAAGGGATTTTTCTTTAATAAATCGGCCAGTAAAAGCTTTGCATGACTACTGCTGATATACTTCTTACCATATACAATTAAATCTTCAACGCGCATATTTTCTTTTTCCTTTGGAATAAGTTTTTAGAAAAGAAGGATTAAAAACGGTTTTCTCTTTTTCGAAATAAAGATGAGAAGACAAAGTATGACAATGAGTACAAAAAGTCTTATCCTCTTCTAAAATATAAGGTTTATCAAGCGAAAAACAATCTGGATAAAAAGTGATTTTTCCACAATTTAAACACATCTTTTTCATTCTACTTCACCAGCCAACTTTCTTTTTTGATCTTCCATAATTAAAGCTTCGATAATATCATCCAATTGACCATTCATCACCCGATCAAGATTATTTGTTGTATAGCCTATTCTATGATCCGTTACTCTATTCTGAGGATAATTATAGGTACGGATCTTTTCTGCCCGATCACCCGTGCCAATTTTATTCCTTCTAGCACTGCCTAACTCTTCTTCTTGTTTTCTTAATTCTTGTTCATAAAGGCGGGCTTTTAAGACTTTCATGGCTTGTTCTTTGTTTTGAATCTGACTTCTTTCATTTTGACAAGTAACAACGGTATTGGTTGGTAAATGAGTGATACGTACCGCACTATCGGTGGTATTTACCCCTTGTCCTCCACAACCAGAAGAACGATAAATATCAATTCGTAAATCCTTAGGATCTATTTCGACATTGACATCTTCTGCTTCTGGCATTACTAAAACCGTAGCAGTAGAAGTTTGAATCCGACCATTACTTTCTGTAACTGGTACTCTTTGTACCCTATGAGAACCACTTTCATACTTTAATTTCGAATAAACATTGTTTCCTTTTACCATAAATTCAATTTGACTAAAACCACCAGCCGTTCCTTCTTCCGCATTCAAAACTTCAATCTTAAAACCTTCTTTTTCAGCATATTTCGAATACATCCGAAACAAATCCCCTGCAAAAATATTCGCTTCATCTCCTCCAGCTGCACCTCTAATTTCTACAATGACATTCTTTTTATCATTAGGATCTTTTGGAATCAATAAAACTTCCAACTCTTGTTCTTTTTTCTTCTTTTCTTCTTCCAAACGATCCAATTCTTCTTTTGCCATGTCCTTAAGCTCTGGATCTTTTACCATTTCTTTCGTCTCTGTAATATCTTGCATAATCTTTTTATAATCACGATAAGCCAAAACAATCTCTTCTAAATCGGCTACTTCTTTCGAGATTTCTTTTGTCTTTTGCACATTATTTAAAACATTAGAATCCATTAATTCCTTTTGTAATTCATTATATTTTTTTTCTGTAACTTCTAATCGCTCGATCATCTACGATCACCCTTTCTTAAATCGTCGTTAGTATTGTATCATAAGAAAAAGAAAAAAACTAGAGCTATTGCTCTAATTCTAAATCATCTTCATCGACTACCACAAGATCTTTTAAATCCTCATCAGCACTATCATCGTAGTCATCTTCATCTTCGTCACCAGATCCATAATTATCTTCTTCTACTTCTTCTGGCAAAATAGCATCATCTTTAACATCCTCAATGTCTTCTTCATCCTCATCTTCATCATCCGTTACTTTTAAAACCTTATCCGAAGTATGCCGACTTCTTAAATCCCAACATCCATCTTCCAACATAAGAAAACGTTTATCAGTCGTCAAAGAAGTATAATAATCTCCTATTTTTTCTTCAAAAGTCTTCTTTGGCAATTCCAATAGATCAATAATCTTATGGAAAAGATCAGCCGTATTCATTTTATGGTTCTCCTCTAAAATGTAATAGGTGAGATCTTTATAAGACAGTAACTCTAAATCCTCTTTTTTCATTTTTGATAACTTCATTAATTTTCCTCCTATATATAAAATAAAAGCTAAAGCATTATATGCACCGAAAAAGCTTTTGTTCCTTTTTTAACCATATAAACTTATATCATTTTTTAATAGAACATGCAATAGTTTTTTTATACTTTACATTTTTTCTGGAATTTCAATGCCTAATATAGTCAATAATTCCACATTAGTATCATAGACCATTTTCGTTAAAACTAACCAACTTTCTTGTCTTTTTTGGTTTTCTTCTCTTAAAATATAATGTTTTTCATAAAAGCGATTATATGCACTAGTTAGTTGATATAAATACTCTGCAATAATATTTAATTCCTTTAATTCAAAAGCTTTTGTTAATACTTCCGCTTTCTGTAAAAGAAGGAGAATAATTTCTTTTTCTTCCTCTACTTCATACATTTTTTGATAAGAGAGAGATTGTTTTTTCGCTTTTGCTAACAAAGATTTCATCCGAATCGTCGCATATAGAAGGTAGGGACCTGTTTTGCCATCCACATCAATAAATTTGCTGGGTTCAAAAATATAATCAGTAGTACGATTTGGTAAAATATCGGCATATTTGACCGCTGCAATCATAATTTTTTCGGCAATATCATCTCGTTCTTTTCCAGTGATTTCTTCCCGCATATGAGTTTTAATTTCTTCTTTCACACTATCTAGTAATGTTTTGAGTGACATAGCATTTCCATCACGGGTTTTAAAGGGTTTCCCATCACTGCCATTCATCGTACCAAAGCCTAAAAATAATAACTTCGTAGAAGAAGGAACAATTTTGGTTTTATAAGCAGCCCGAAAGACTTGGGTAAAATAGAGTTCTTGGCGAACATCTACGACATACCAAATCTCATCAGGAGAAAACCGTTTCATCCGAGAATCAAGGGTTGCCAATTCCCTTGTAGCATAAAGTGTCGCGCCATCATTTTTAACAACTACCAAACTTGGCATCGGTGCAGTATCCGTATCTTCTTTTACCTCAATGACTTTAGCACCTTCACTATCTACTAAGTAGCCTTCTTTTTGAAGACGCTCTAACATAGGAGGAATATAAGGATAGCAATCACTTTCTCCTTCCCAAAGATCAAAATCCGTATGAAGACGTTGATAAACACTTTTAATATCCGCAATCGATATCTGTTTAATCTTATCCCATAAAGCAACATACCCTGCTTTTAAAGCTTCTAATTCCGCCGTAATCCTTCGTACTTCTTCCATAATTTTTTCATTTTCTTTCGCTTTCGTACTAGCAACTGGATAAATCTCTTCTAAATCTTTGGCCGTAATAGGAAGAGGATCCCATTCTTTTTCCTCTTTTCCACTGAAATAATTTAAATTAGGATAACGCTCTCTTATCTCATAAATCACCATTCCAGACTGTCTACCAATATCCCCAAAATGAACATCACTAATGACATCACACCCCAAATGACGCGCTAACCGTTTTAAAGATTCCCCAATATTAGCTGGCCTCAAATGACCAACATGAAGCGTTTTAGCAATATTTGCCCCTCCATAATCAAGGAAAACTTTACGCTTTGAAACCAAATCATAAGAGCTTGCTGGATCAGCGAAAAACCGGTTCATAGCCGAAAGAAGAAATTCATCTTTAAAAGTTAAATTAATGAAACCAACTCCTGCTATACTAACAGAGGAAAAATAACCACTATCTTCTAAAACAGAAACCATAGTCAAAGCAATCTCATGGGGATTTTTATGCATTACTTTAGCAAGCTTCATCGCATCATTTAATTGATAATCTCCCAAATCCGGCCGATTACTTCGCAATAACTTAACTTCAGTAAGAGGAATCTCTGCCCCCCTAAAAGCTACTAATAGTTTTTGCTCTACTTCTTTTAATATACTCATACCTTCATCTCCATTCTACTTGATAAAAATGATCAAAACCATTTCCTTCTATCTGATAACACACCTCAAAACAATGATCTTTTACAGTTATTTTTTTTGTCTCTAATCCAATCACGCCTGTTTTTTTCAAATCTTTCAAATAAACTTCAAATCTTGAATTCTTTTTCCCAAATTTATAACTTAAAATCGCTTCTTCTGTTTCCCGTAACAAGATTTTTTCTTTTAAAAAAAGCGTAATTTTCGTATTCTTATTTTCCTTAAAAACAAGGCGATCTTCCTCTTCCTGATAAATTCCCTTTAAATCAAAAGTAATCTCTTGATCTCCATTTTTTAGTTTCGTATGTACTAGTACTTTCAAAAAAATCACTTCACTTTTCACCTAACGATTATAGCAAAAGGTAAGAAAAGAAACAAGAGAAATTCCCCACTCTTTCTTCTCAAGCTCAAGTATACCATGTGTCCTAATCTTCGTAAATAGTTTTAATTTCTAATCATGATTTTTTTATTTTTGGTAAAACTAACATCAGGTGGTATTCATGAAAAAATGGAAAAAAATTTTAAAATGGCTGTTTCTTTTTGTTATAGTTATTCTTATTTTGCACGCTGGAATGTATCTTTATGCTTATATTACACCAAAATTACAAATAAAAAGCGCCAACAGTTTCACCATGTTTGATAAAGATAATAACGTTTTCTTTCAAGGAAGCGGAAATCAAGAATGGATTGAGCTTGATCGTATTTCTCCTTATTTAATTGAAGCAACAATTAATACCGAAGATAAAAACTTCTATAAACATAAGGGTTTCGATTATCTACGAATTTTAAAAGCTCTTTATGTCAATATTATTTCTGGTTCTACCCAACAAGGCGCTAGTACCATTACCCAACAATATGCCAAAAATTTATTTTTAGATTTTGACAAAACTTGGGCTAGAAAATGGGATGAAATGTGGTACACGATCGAGATTGAAACACATTATAGTAAAGATGAAATTTTAGAAGGATATTTAAATACGATCAATTATGGTCATGGCATGTATGGAATAGAAAATGCTAGTCAGTTTTATTTTAATAAAAGTGCCAGTGATCTAACCCTAGCAGAAGCAGCTATGTTAACAGGGATTCCCAAATCTCCAAGCAATTACTCTCCCTTAGTCGATGAAGCAAAAGCAAAGGAACGGCAAGAATTAATACTTAAAAATATGAAAGAAGATAAAGTAATTACCGAAGAAGAATATCAAGAAGCAATCAACGAACCACTTACTTATGTGGGAGAAAAAATGGATAATGATATTACTACCGTGATGTATTATCAAGATGCTGTTTTAAAAGAATTACAAGAGATCAAAGAAATTCCAAGTACCTTCTTAGAAACAGGAGGACTTAGAATTTATACCAATTTAGATCGAGCGATGCAAGAAGAATTAGAAGAAAATATCAAGGAAACAATGCCCGAAAGTGAACTTGAAGTAGCAAGCATCATGATGGATCCTGAAACAGGGAAAATATTCGCTTTGGCAGGAGGAAAAAATTATACCACATCGGAATTTAATCGAGCTATCTCAGCGAGAAGGCAAGTGGGATCCACGATGAAGCCGATTCTTTATTACGCAGCTTTAGAAAATGGCTTCACCGCTTCCACTACTTTTACAAGCCAAGAAACAACGTTTACTTTTGCCAATCAACAAACTTATTCTCCTCAAAACTATAATCAAAAATATGGAAACAAACCAATCTCCATGGCCACTGCCATTGCTTATTCAGAAAATATTTATGCCGTAAAAACACATATGTTTTTAGGGGAAGAAACTCTCATCAATATGGCAAAAAGACTTGGAATCACTTCAAAATTAGATAAAGTTCCATCTCTTGCCCTTGGAACAAGTGAAATCAGTATGAGTGAAATGGTCGGTGCCTATGCTGCCTTTGCCAACGAAGGTTATAAAGTAAAACCTCATCTCATTGAAAAAGTACTTGATAAAGAAGGAAATGTATTATATGAAGCGGAAGAAGAAAAAGATGCTATTTTAAATCCAAATCTTACTTTTATTTTAAGCAATTTATTAACTGGAACCTATGATGCTACTTTTATTGATTACAATTATCCAACCGCAGTCAATCTAGCTTCCAGAATGACCCATACATATGCCTTAAAAAGTGGTACAACCAATACCGATAACTGGTATATTGGTTATAACAAAGATGTCGTCACTGCCGTATGGTGTGGCTATGATGACAATCGTGATCTAAATTCGAGTGAATATAAATACGCTCAAAATATCTGGCTAGCGAATATGGAAGATTATATGGAAGGCAAAGAAGATGCTTGGTACACGCAACCAGATAATGTCGTAGGAGTCCTTGTTAACCCAATATCTGGAAAACCTGCAACCGATCAAGATGAAAAAAAGAAATTAATGTATTATATTAAAGGAACAGAACCAACTGCAAGCGATCCTGTCTTTGATGAGAAACTAGGCGATAATATTGCCTCATAATTTTTAAAAAAGTTCATATAGTATAGGGAAAGGACTGATATTATGAATCAAAATGGATTTTCTATTCCCTCACAGAGTACCGCTCCACCCTATCAAAACTTTTACCCCCAAAATATGATGTCAAACAACAACAATAATAATAACAATATGCAACAAGATGCTAGTTATGCCGAGAACATCTTAACTTTAAACGTAGGAAAATTTGCCAACTTTTACATGTCATTTTCTGATTCCCTAGAATGGCGAGATCGTATATTCTCAGGTATCATTGAAGCAGCTGGAAGAGATTATGTTATCATAAGAGAGCAAAATTCCAACACAAGGGTTCTTTTATGGACTGTGTACCTTAACTATGTCGAATTTAATGAACAAATTAATGTAAAAGAAATGTAAGGATAGAATTGTAACATCCTTTTTTCTTTGCTATAATATCTATAATAGAGGTGAAAAAATGTATATACTATATATTATTATTGGTGTTAGTCTATTTTTATTTTTATTTATTTTTGCAATCATATTAATATCCTATAAAAACAAATATTCTTTTTTGTATATAAAATTAAAAGAAGCAGATAATAACATGGATATTCTTCTCCAAAAGAAAGAAGAACTAATGCTCAAAATCATCCCCTTTTTAGAGGAAATCGATCACAAAGAAGATCTTCCTGATCTCATCAAAATAAAATCAAAAAAATTAGATCATTATGAATTATATAAAGAGTTAGAAAAAAATTATAATGAACTTGTGGATATTATGGAAACCTATGAATCAAAATTAAATAATAAAGAGTTAAGTCATTTTATTGATAAATTAAATGATAATGAAAATGATCTAAGAGCAGCCTTAAAGTACTATAACGATAGTGCTACGGAGATTAATCATTTGATTCATCACTTTCCTTCTAATTTATTAAAATTAGTAAATCACTATGAAGATATCGAATTATATACCTTTAAAAAACAAGATCGTTTTGAACTATTAACAGAACAATAAAACTCAAGGTCAAAGCCTTGAGTTATTTTAATTCCCACTGAATGGGTTCCATCCCTTTTGAAATTAAAAATTGATTTGTCTTGGAAAAAGGTCTACTACCAAAGAAACCTTGATAGGCAGATAAAGGAGAAGGATGAGCCGATTCTACAATGTAATGAATTGGATTCGTAATTAATTTCTTCTTAGCTCTAGCATATCCTCCCCAAAGAATAAAAACAACGGGAGTAGTTTTTTGATTTAATAATTCAATTACCCGATCGGTAAAGATTTCCCAACCTCTCCCTCTATGAGAAGCAGCTTTATCTTTCTCGACCGTTAATACACTATTTAATAACAAAACTCCTTGCAATGTCCAAGGCGTAAGATTCGAAGTCGTTGGAATAGGACATCCTAAATCATCATGCATCTCTTTAAAAATGTTAACCAGACTTGGAGGTTTCGGAACACCATTTTGAACCGAAAAAGAAAGACCATGAGCTTGATTTTCTCCATGATAAGGATCTTGTCCTAAAATAACAACCTTCACCTCTTCATAAGGAGTTTGCCGAAAAGCATTAAAAATTTCACTTTTCTTTGGATAAATCACCTTATGATCATATTCTGTTTCCACAAAAGAAATTAAATCTTTAAAATAAGGTTTATCATACTCTTCTTTTAAATAAATATCCCAATCATTTCCTATCATAAAAACACCTCCTACTTATGGTATTTTTCATTATGATTAATTTTATAAGCACGATATAATTGTTCTAAAAAAAGAACGCGAAACAATTGATGAGGAAAAGTCATTTTTGAAAAACTTAAAGTCATTTGAGCTCTCTTCGTTAAAGAAGAAGCAAGACCATAACTTCCACCAATGACAAAACAAAGGTTAGCATGCTGCATTTCTAATTTATCAAGATTAGCAGCAAAAGAAAGAGAATCAAGCTGTTTTCCCGCAATATCAAGCGTAATAACATAGTCTTTTTCTTCGATATGTTTCAAAAGCTCTTCCCCTTCTTTTTCCTTCGTCTTATGAATATCTTCATAATGGAAATCCGAAACTTCTATAATTTTTAATTTGGCATATTTTGAAATTCTCTTTTCATATTCGCAAACCGCTGCTTGAAGATAATCTTCTTTTAATTTTCCAACACATAATACTTTTATCATACTTCTAATAATTCACTCGCTTCCTCTTGTTTTGCTACTAATAAGACAGGATGGTATTCTGTTTCTTTTAATTTATTGAAAGTAGTAGAATAAGCCAACTCTTCTGTATTATTATGTTCACTAAGATGCGCTAACACTACATATTTAGTATCCTTGCCAACTAATTCTTGCAAATACTCACTTGTTGTTTCATTAGATAAATGACCAACATCACTAAGAATTCTTTGTTTTAAAACATAAGGATACGGTCCATCCATCAACATTTTTTCATCATGATTGCTTTCCATATAATAGATTTCTTTATTTTTTAACAATTTCAAATACTTACGATTTAAATAGCCCGTATCCGTAATATAAACTAAACTATGTTCCAAATAAGTAAACAGAAAACCAACACTACCAGGAGCATCATGTGAAGTATGAATTAAATTTAAGGTAATATCATTTAAATGCATTTCATCTTGATAAAATTCAATGCGATCAAGGGGCAAAATATCTTTTAGTTCCGGATACATCTCTTCACGAATATAAACTCTAAACTGACTATGTTTTAATAAAACAGAAAGACCAGAAATATGATCTCGATGGGTATGGGTTAACAAGAGAAAAGAAACATCAGATAAACAGACACCCATCCGATCAAGTTCTCTTAACAACCGATGATAGGTGATACCGATATCGATAAGAAAAGAAGTGGTTCCACATGTTACAAAAGAACAGTTTCCTTTAGAACCACTTGCTAATACTTTGAATTCCATTAGAACAAACTCATCGGATTCATCGAAGAAGATCCCCGACTATATGGATATCCTCTCCATAAACTAAAGTGTAAATGTACTCCGGTTGCGGCTCCTGTTTGACCCATTGTACCAATCGTATCACCAATCGATACTTCTTGCCCTACACTGACATATCTTTCTGCTAAATGAGCATACATCGTATAGTAACCATTATTATGATTAATAACAATGTATTGACCATTATCATATTTATAAGTAGATGCCACAACAATACCGTTATTAGAAGCATAAATAGGTGAACCATATCCAGCTCCTGCAATATCCATACCATCATGTAGGGTACCCCAACGATAAGCATATGGACTACTAATATAGTATGGTGTTCTTGTTGGCCATAACCAGTATCCTTCCACTTTACTATTGCCACTTAAACTACTATCCGTACCACCACCAGAATATCTTTGTTTCGTTCCTTTTACAATAATTCTTTTGGTCGGCTCACTCACCACTTGAGTAGCAGAAGTATCGATCGTAGCATTTTCCACCTGACCATTCACTTTTTCCAATACAGAAGTAACTAACTGAGAACCATTAACTCCTTCTTGAATAGTTTCTTCATAGCTTGTATATTGCGAATTATCATATCTTGTTTCTGTTTCATAAGGAATATCTTGTAAAGCTACTTGCCTTTCTACTTCAATTAAACGAAATTGTGGTTTAATGATACTAATATTAACACTTTGTCCTTCATATAATAGACTATTCGCATCAGTAAACTCTGGATTAGCAATTAAAAATTCTTCATTCGATAATTTATTATTAAAGGAAACATCACTAATCGTATCCCCCTTTTGAACTGTATATTTTTGTTGTTCTTCTAACGTACCATACAAAAGATACTTACTAAGATCGGCACTATTTTCATAAATTTTCTCATCCGAAGGAATATTTTTTTCTTTTATCGTAACTTTGTTTTCAAGATAAATATTTTCAATTAATGATCCTGTACTTCCACTCGCTATTTCAGCTTGCTGATTATTAATATATTTATCGTATCGATCACTACCAACAAAAGCCCGGATCGTAGTATCCATAGCATCTTCAAAAACTTGTTCATCTAAAACATAAATTGTCTGATCAACCCCTTCTACTACTTCTCCTTGTTCATTTGTAGTATCAATACCCGAAATGGTAACCTCATACCCTTTAATAGTAAAAGGTTCAATATCCTTTATTTTTTCATAAATTTCTTGCGTAGTAGAAATGTTTTCATTGTAAGTAACATCCTTAACAATCTTCAAATCCTCAGGAGCATATACTTTATCAACCTGATACTGCTCTCTTAACATTTGTTGCTCATTATCAATATACTGATCCAAAGCTGTAGCATCTTCTACTAAGCCAATTGATTTTCCTGCCAAATAAACCCGATATACATTCTGAGGTTCCAAAGCTTTCGTATTTGGCGTAAAAAATAAAATAACAAAACTGACAATCGCAGCAATTGAAATAATAAGAACATTTTTAAAATTCATTTTATTCCTCCTCTTGTTCTCTTGTCATGTTTAAAAACGTTGATGTATCTTTTTTAAATAATAATGGAATCGTCGCTTGTGGTCCATTTCTGTGTTTTGCAATAATAAATTCACTCATACTATTCGCATCTTTTTTCGCTTCTTTAGAATAATAATCTTCTCGATATAGAAAACCTACTAAATCAGCATCTTGTTCAATAGAACCTGATTCACGAAGATCGGATAGCATTGGTCTTTTATCTTCTCTTCCCTCCACACTACGAGAAAGTTGTGCAAGAGCAATAATCGGAATATGTAACTCCATTGCTAAAGTCTTCAAACTTCGAGAAATATCAGCTACTTCTTGTTGCCGATTTGATCCATAATTCCTACCTCCTGATATTAATTGTAAATAATCGATGATTACTAAGTCAAGCCCATCACTAGAAGAAGATAGTCTCCGACACTTGGCCCGAATTTCGCCAATACTGATTCCTGGAGTATCATCGATATATAAATTCGCATGACTTAATTGACTTGCCGCTTCATTAAATCTTTTCCAATCACTATTTAACATTCTACCAGTTCGAAGTTTATAACCTTCTATCTGTCCTAAAGAAGATAAAATACGATTGGCAAGTTGTTCTGCCCCCATTTCAAGGTTGAAGACAGCCACTGTTTTTTCCGTATGTGTCGTTACATAAGTAGCAAGATTTAAAGCAAAAGCCGTTTTACCCATACCAGGACGAGCCGCCACAATAATAAGTTCATTTTCGTGAAGACCAGCTGTAATTTTATCAAGATCATACCAACCAGTAGCAATTCCTGTAATTTCGCCTTTTAAATCCGCCAACTTTTCCAAATCTGCCTGCGTCTTTACAAGCACATCCTGAATACTTTTAAATTCACTTGTTTTACGATTCTTAGCAATAGTTAAAATCTTCTTTTCGGCCGAATCTAAAATATCATTAACACTATTCTTTGCCTCATAACCAGAAGTAGCAATATCCGTTGCTGTTTCAATTAATCTTCGCAAAAGGGCACTATCTAAAACTTCTTTAATATAATATTCAATATTAGCAGCAGTAGGAACAAATTGAATTACTTCCGTTAAATAAGTAACACCTCCAACTTCATTTAACCAATTTTGTTTTGTAAGTTCACTCGTAACTGTAGTCAAATCCACTGGAATTTTCTGTTCTACTAAATTCTGCAAAGCTTTAAAGATTTTTGCATTTTTATTATCAAAGAAATCCGTTTCCTCTAAATTCTCAACCGCAGTTTGAAGAGCATTTTGAGATAAGAAACAAGCCCCTAAAACACTCTCTTCTGCTTCTAAATTATTTGGTAATTGTTTTAAGGCCATTTCTTACTTCTAACCTCCTCACTTCACTAAATGCACTTTTACTTTCGCAAGAACCCCTTTATATAATTCTATCACAATCGTATGAAAACCTAAAGTAGATAACGAATTTTCCATCTGAATTGCATTCTTCTCTATTTTATACCCTACTTTTTCCAAAGCATCTTTAATTTGTTTGGCACTAACACTTCCAAAGACTTTATCTTGTTCCCCGGTGCGAACCGTAAAAGTTAAAACTTCTTTTTCTAACTTTTCTTTCATTTCAATTGCTTCTTGCTTTTTCTTCTCGTCAGAAAGAGCTTGATTCTTCTTTTCTTCTTCTAATTTTGCCAAGTTAATACCATTCGCTACAACAGCATAACCTTTTTTGATTAAAAAGTTTTGGGCATAACCATCTTTTACTTCTTTTATTTGCCCTTTTTTTCCTTGATTTTTCAAGTCTTTTATAAAGATAACCTTCATTTTCATTCCTCCTTTTTGAGAATTTGTAAAAGTTTTTGTTCCACTTTACTAATAGAACTATTAGAAATTCTAGCAGCGGCCCCCATTTGATCTCCTCCACCGCCTAATTTACCTAAAATATTAGCAACATTATACTTTCCAAGGCTTCGACCACTAACATAAACATCTTTCTCATTGATCTTACCAATTACAAAAGATAATTCGATATTATTGAAGAAAAGAAGAGTATCCGCTGTTTTTGCAAGTTCATCCTTGCGATATATAGTATAAGGGCTTCCTTTCGAAATTGCAATTTTTTCATTTAAAATATCAACATTCGTAATCATCGTCTGTCGTTCCATATACTCTTTTAAATCTTGTTTTAACAAATATTGTACTTTTTTACTACTTGCTCCCATCATCGCTAAATAATAAGCACTATAATAGGTGTTAGCATTGGTTTTTAAAGTAAAATTATTTGTATCTAAAACAACTCCCGCTAAAATTAAAGTAGCATAATAAGGATCAAGAGTAATTTGGTAACTTTCTAATAAATTTGTAACCATTTCACAAGTACTTGATACTTCATTATCGATAATACGTAAAGAGGATTCGATAGAAGTTGCCCCAGTATCATGGTGATCAAAAATAATAATTTGATCTTCCAAAAAAAAATCTAATACTTTCGAACTCTGAATCAAATCTGTTTTATTCGTATCAAGAATTAATAATAAGTTTCTTTTCTGCCGAATATATAAATTGTCTTCGACTTTATCACTAGTAAGAATATTGATGCATCCATCTAACTCTTGCAATACCTTAGCAACACCAAGCTCATGCCTTTTATCATCAATAATGAGATAACAATTTTTATGTAAACGGGAAAGCAAAAAATACATACCAAGAGAACTACCAAGCGCATCTAAATCTAAATCCTTATGAGACATAATAAAAATGCTTTTCGCTTGTCGAAGATGTTTTTTAATTTCTTTTTTCTTATCTACTATCTTCATAATTGCCTCCTTTTCATTCATATATATTATATAATATTTTTTTATAATAATCAAAAAAAGTAAATGATCAACTCATCTACTTTGTATAAGGTAATAAGGCAATCGCTCTAGCTCTTTTAATTTGTTCTGCAATATAACGTTGATGACGAGCACAGTTTCCTGTAACACGTCTTGGAACTATTTTACCTTTTTCATTGATATATTTTTTTAAGATATCAACATCTTTATAATTGATTTGTTTTCCAGTACACATTAAACATACTTTTTTCTTCTTACGATAAAATTCGGCCATCTTTTTCCCTCCTTTTTAAAATGGTAAATCATCATCACTAATTTCAATGCTAGCACCAAAATCAGCATAGGGATTACTTGAGACATCAGTACCGCTTTGGTTATTTGTACTTCCAGAATCACTAGGAAAATCATATGGGGTAGGCTCTTGAGTAGGAGCAGAAAAATTATTTGTAGATGTACTATTGTTGTTATTTGAAGCTCCCTTTGGGGTTAAAAACTCAACATTATCAGCTACAACTTCGGTAACATATCTTCTTTGACCATTTTGATCATCATAGCTACGTACTTGTATTCTTCCTTCTACTGCAACCTGTGTTCCTTGATGAACATATTTTTTTACATTCTCTGCTTGTTTTCTCCAGACAACACAGTTAATAAAATCTGCTTCTCTTTCTCCTGATTGATTCGTAAAATTACGGTTGACTGCCAAAGTAAAGGTTGCAACCGCAGTATTATTTCCAGTATAACGAAGCTCTGGATCTCTTGTTAGTCTCCCTATTAAAAATACTTTATTCATAGTTACCTCTTTTCTTAATCATCAACACGAACGATTAAATGACGCAATAAGTTTTCATTGATACGAGCTAGACGATCAAATTCCTTTGTAGCTTCAGGTTCAGCTTCTACTACAAATAAGAAATAATAACCATTCTTGTATTTCTTAATTTCATAAGCTAACTCTCTTTGACCCATTGCTTTTTCTTCTACAATTTTAGCTTTGTGATCCGTTAAAACCTTCTTTAGATTATCAGCTTCCTTTTTAATTGCTGCCTCCTCTAAATCTGGTTTTACGATAAACATAATTTCATACTTGTTCATCTTTCCACCTCCTTCTGGCCATAAGACCTATTTCTAGGTAAGGAGTATTTCAAATACTCGTTGCTAGTATAACAAATAATTGCTAAAAAGTCTACTATTTTTTGGTACCCTTTTAACCGATTGATACAATATCTATGTCTTTGTTACTTAGATACATTAAAACGAAAATGACAAATATCTCCATCTTGCATAATATAATCTTTTCCTTCCAACCGAGCCTTACCTGCCTCTTTGACTTTTAATTCACTACCACAATCAATCAAATCTTGATAAGAAATAACTTCCGCTTTAATAAATCCCTTTTCAAAATCCGTATGAATAATCCCAGCACATTGCTTTGCATTCATTCCTTTCTGAAAAGTCCAAGCTCGAACCTCATCTTTTCCTACCGTAAAATAAGTAGCAAGTCCTAACAAATCATACGTAGCTTTTACTAAAGCATCAAGTCCAGAACAAGAAAGCCCCAAGGCTTCTAACATTTCTTTTTTATCCTCATCATCTAGTTCACTTAACTCCTCTTCTACTTTAGCACATAAAACAATAACAGAGGATTTTTCTTTTTGAGCATATTTCTTTACTTCTTGCACATAATGATTATCTTCCTTTCCAAGATCACTTTCTTCAATATTCGCTAAATAAATCATCGGCTTCATGGTTAAAAATTGATAAGACTTTAAAGCTTTTTTCTCTTCTTCACTAAATTCTACCAATCGTAAAGGAGTATTTTTTTCCAAAGATTCTTTGGCTTTTTTTAATGCTTCTAATTCTAATAAATCGTTTTTATCTTTTGTCGTCCTTGCTTTTTTAGAAATTCTCTCTAATCGATTCTGAATCACTTCCAAATCACTAATCGAAAGCTCCAAATTAATCGTTTCTATATCACGAATGGGATCAACATTACCATCAACATGAATAATATTACCTTTCTCAAAACAACGCACAACTTCCACAATTGCATCCGTTTCTCGAATATGAGCAAGAAATTTATTTCCTAATCCTTCCCCTTTACTAGCACCCTTAACAAGACCAGCAATATCTGTAAATTCATAACTAGTCGGAATCACTCTTTCTGGTTGATACATGGAAGCTAAACGTTCTAATCTTTCATCTTTTACATTCACAACCCCAACATTAGGATCAATGGTAGCAAAAGGATAATTCTCAGCTAATATATGTTGATTCGTAATTGCATTAAATAAAGTACTTTTCCCTACATTTGGTAATCCTACAATTCCCGCTTTTAAACTCATAATAACACCTCTTTTAAACAGTTATATTATAACGCATTCCCAAATGAAAATCAATTTCGTTTTTATATCACAACAAAAAAGCTCATCCGATCATTTGATGAACTTAACTTCAAAAGAAACCTGCTATAAAGAAGGAAGAACTCCTGGTCCAAGTGGTAAACCTATCAAATACCAACAAACCGTTAAGAAAATCCAAGTAAAGGCAATCACACCAAAGTAGGGTATTACATAACCAATACTTTCCCGAATAGAAATTGGCTTTTTCTTATCTTGATTATAAATATTAAGATATCCTATATAAATGGCAAACCCAGCTAAAAGAGGTGTAATTCCAGCCGTAATAGAAGTTCCAACTCTTAAAATAAATTGGGCAAATTGAGGTGATAAGTTAGATTGCATAAAAGCCGGAACGACCACAGGAGAAAAAATTTCCCATTTGGCAGTAGGAGTTGTAATAAACAAATTCGCAATTCCAATAATAATAATAGTAAAAATAATTAAAGGAATACCAGTAAAATTAAGACTGCCTGATAAGTTAGCTAATAAGCAACCAATAACAGTACCAATATTAGTTTGTTTAAACACCGAAATAAATTGACTAACGACAAATAACAATATTAACATTTCACCCATTGGAAGAAAAGTCTCTTTACATCCCTGAATAAGTTCTTTGTCATTCTTAATTGTCTTTGCCCCAATTCCATAAGCAAGGCCCATACCACAAAACAATAAAGACATCATATAAGTAAAACCATCTTGAAAATAAGAATTACTACCAAATAACTGTCCCAAATAAGTATCCTCATTCATATCAAGTAACATTCCGGACATAGGAAGATTAGGTATCAACATATATATAAACAAAAGAATAATAACAATACCTGTAATATAAGCAAACTTTAAACCTCTTTTTTCTCGTTTTTCCTTTTCGATCTTCATCTGCTCTAATTCTTCTTCATCTATAATTTGTAACTCTTCCGTTTTAGCAGTTTCTTCTTTTTCTTTCATTTTACCAATTCGGGGAGCAATAATTTTTTCAATAACGATAGTACCAATCAATGGTAGCAAGAAAGAAAAAGCAATAATAATGAACAAGTTAGATGTTAAACTAATATGAGTTGAATCATCAATCAAACGAGCAGCAGACGTTGTATAAGGAATTAAATTAACATCTAAAGATCCAACAAATAAGGATACGCCATATCCAAAACTAACCCCACAAAAAGCAGTAATAATTCCTAAAAAAGGATGCCTATTATTATATTGATATATCATAGCAGCCAACGGAATTAATAAAACATAACCAACTTCATTAATTAAAGAAGAAATAGTCGCTAAAAACAAAACAATAAAAGTTAGTACTCTTTTATCAATTTTACTTAATTTTCTCTTACAAAAAGTATCAAGAAAACCAGTTGCAGTTGCAACACTAACTCCAATTAAAGTAATAATTAACATTCCAAGAGGAGCAAAACTAAGAAAATCTCGAAGAGCATTACTAAAAATATATTTCATGCCATCAAAACTTAGCATATTATTAACAGTAACTAAGGTTGAATTCAACTTATAAGTTTGAGTATTTATTTCACTATAAGTTCCTTGCATCTGTAGACCGGATAAAATAGCACTAAGAATAATAACAAAAATGGTTAACAACAAAAAAACGGTAATAGGATGAAAATAAAATTTTTTCAATTTTAATTTTTTCTTTTCCTTCATATTATACCTCTTTCATCAACACTTTTTTTATTTTTTTATTAAATTCAATTCGAGGAATAAAAATCATTCGACCACAACCACAGCATTTAATTTTAATATCTGCCCCTAACCGAATAATTTCCCATTCGTTACTACCACAAGGATGCTTTTTTTTCATAATAACATGGCTTCCAAGCGTATATTCTTTATTTTCCATGATGCACCTCTATCTGTGGATAAGGAATTTCAATTCCTGCTTCATCCAATGCTAACTTTAAATCTTTTCTCATTTTTCTTTCGATTTCAAAATCTTTTGTAGCTTTTACTTTACCAGCAATTCGATAAACAACTGCCGAATCATCTAAATTTTCAATTCCCCATAATTCGATAGGTCCTTTTAAATCAGAATAAGTTTGATTCATTTTTTCTATTGTTTGATGAATAACTTTTTCTACTTGCTCTAAGTCTGCTTCATAACTGACTGACAAATCAATTAAAGCAAGAGAAGCATGATGACTATAATTGATGATTTCGTTAATAGAATGATTTGAAATAGTCATTTCAGCTCCTTTATAATCACGAATTCGAGTCGTCCGAAGTCCAATCGAAATCACATCCCCTCGAAAGCCATTAACCGAAACATTATCTCCTACTTCAAAAGCTTCTTCAATTAAAATAGAAATACCAGCCAAAAAATCTTTAGCAATATCTTGAAAAGCAAGAGATAAAACAGCTACTCCAATTCCAAGTCCTGCAAAAAGACTAGTAACATTAATATGATAAGCCGTAAGCACAAACAAAAAAGTAATTATAATGATAAGATATTTAATAATATTATTAATAATACTTTTTGAAGTCTCAATTCTTTTCTTATTTTTAGTACTCATTTGTTTCTTTACTAAAGCTTGATTAATTAAATGAGTTATCACTTGATAAATGATATAAGCAACTGCTATATAAATAATTGGTTTTAAAACATACTGAAAAATCTCAGTTTCAAAAAACTCGGTCAAAATATTACATCACACCTTTACTGATCTAAATTCATAATTTCAAGAATTCTAGTTAAATCATTTGCATTTGTAAATTTAATTTCAATTTTATTATTTTTAATTTTTACTTTTGTTCCCAATTTTTCACAAAGATTATCCGCTACATAATCATATTCATTATGCTCTTTTTTTGTTTTTGATATTTCCTTTTTACGATGATATTCCAAAGGAGAAGAAGTTAATTCTTCTAATTTTCGAACACTAAGGCCATCATTTACAACCTTATCAGCCAATTCAAAAATCTGCTTTTTATCGTTTAATTTACTTAAAATACGAGCATGGCCCATGGTTAACTGACCTGTTGTAATATAATCTTTTACTTCTTCTGGAAGTTGTAAAAGACCTAACATATTCGTAACATGACTACGACTCTTTCCTACTTTCTTTGCTAGTTCTTCTTGGGTTAAATGAAGAGATTCTTGTAATTTTTGATAAGCGGTCGCTTCCTCTAAAGCAGACAAATCCTCTCTTTGTAAGTTCTCAAGAAGAGCAATTTCCATCATCTCTTCATCGGTAAAGTTTTTAACAATCGCCGGTATTGTTTCTAAACCAGCCATCCGACTTGCTTTTACTCTACGTTCTCCAGCAATGATCTCATATCCTTTTACACTTTTTTTCGCAATAATAGGTTGAAAAACGCCATGTTTTTTAATTGAATCTGCAAGTTCTTGTAAAGATTCTTCCTCAAAATTTTTACGAGGTTGATAAGGATTACTACGTAGCTCATCCAATTTAAGATTAACAATACTCTCTTTTGGCGTACTATCAATAATTCGCTCTTCTACTTGACTAATATCCATCTGTTCACTACTGAACAATTCTTCTAATCCTTTTCCCAACGCTCTTCTTTTAGTTTCCATTTTGTTCAATCACTTCCTTTGCTAGATTTAAATAAGCCTCTGCCCCTTTACTTTTTGGATCATAAACAATAATTGGTTCTCCATGACTTGGCGCTTCTGTTAAACGAATTAACCGAGGGATAATGGTATTATAAACCTTTTCTTTGAAAAATTTGCGTATATCATCAACCACTTCAAATCCCAAGTTTGTTCTTGAATCTAACATAGTTAAGAGTACTCCTTCAATATCTAAGTTTGGATTTAATTGCTTTTGAGCTAACCGAATGGTATTCAAAAGTTGCATAATTCCCTCTAAAGCAAAAAATTCACATTGAACGGGAATAATAACAGAATCACTTGCTGTTAAAGCATTCGTGGTAATAAGGCCTAACGAAGGAGGACAATCAATGATAATAAAATCAAATTTATCTTTGATTAATGCCAGATGTTGTTTTAATTGAGCACCTTTTACAAAGCTAGGATCTGTTTGACTTTTCTCCATTAATTCAATATCAAGTCCAGCTAAATTGATCGTAGCCGGCAAAACATAAAGTTGTTTATATTTCGTCTTAACCATAGCATCAAGAATATTACACTTGTTGGTCAAAACATCATAAACACTTCTTTCAATATCTCCTTTATTAATTCCAACACCAGTAGTCGTATTTCCTTGCGGATCAAGATCGATCAACAAAACCCTTTTTCCAAAAAAAGCTAGTGAAGCTGAAAGGTTAATACTAGTAGTTGTCTTTCCTACTCCGCCTTTTTGATTCACTAATGAAATAACCTTTCCCATATTTATCACTCTCTTCTTTTTCCATCTAGTACTCTTATTTATTGTATCAAAAATAAAAAGAGTTGAAAACCATTTTAGCAAAAAAAGTAGATTTCTCTACTTCTTAACTTTCTTTTTCCTTGGTAATTTTGATTACAATTTGATAATTCTTTTCAAAGTCCATCTCTTCAATATCTACTTTGAAACCACTCGCTTCGATATCTTTTACAGTATTACGAATTAATTCGATAGATTCATTTAAATCATAATGAGGTTTTGCCTCCACAGTTTGTTGTTTGATACCTTCCAATTTCTGAACATCGTCCGCAAAAATAGGATTATGAGCGAAAGGATTACTATAAGTATCCAAATAAGGTATTTTGTCTTCTTCTTTTGATGATGGAGCTGTTAAACTAGAATCAACAACAGGAGGAGTTTTTCCAACTCCAGCAAGAAGAGTGTCCATAGAAGTAGGAGTCGATGATTCCATTTCCTTTTTCGAAGGAGTAAAATCATCTGCCGTAATTCCTGGGGTAGGAATAATATTTGCATTAATATTACTGCCTTCTTGGTTATTTGGTTTATTCTCTTGTCTTTCTTCCTCTTTATCATCTAATGGTTGAAAGAAACGAAAAGTAGATGGAGAAGGATCACTTGATGAAGAGGTTGATGAATTATCATCAGAAGATTTTGATTCCGTCGTTCCTTTTAATAAATCATCAGTATTAACGTTTTTCGGAATACTTTGAGGAATATCTTGAGCCGTTGCCTTCATCTCATCTAAATTAATAGGCATACTAGCAGTGCTTGTCAAATCACTATCAATAGTCTTCGGTACATCTTCACCATAATCAATAAATTTTGGAGGAGTACTATAATCAATTCCAACACTTTGATTGAACTCTGAAGAAGTAGAAGCTGGGATAGAAGTTGTAGAAGTATTCGAAGAAGATACTTTCGTTTCTGGTTCATTTACCGGTACTGCCTTTGTTTTTAATAATTGCTCCATTTCTTCTGTTGAAACGGTTGGCTTTTGATTAATCTTCTCTTCCAATTCCCGAACAGTCATTTTTTTATCAATAATTTCCTTTAGCAATTCTTTTTGCTTTTCTTTATCTGGAACACTAAGAAGAGCTCTAGCATGTCTTTCTGAAATTTGATCTTTTAATAAAGCATCTTGCACTTCTTCTGGTAAAGATAATAATCGAAGTTTATTCGCAACTGCACTTTGACTTTTTCCCATTGTCTTAGCAAGTTCTTCTTGAGTCATCTGATCAAGTTCCAAAATCTTTTGATAAGTTCTTGCTTCTTCAATAGGATTCAAATTTTTCCTTTGTAAATTTTCAAGTAAAGCTACCTTACTACTTTCTTTATCATCTAAATTACGAACAATCGCTGGAATTTTCGTAAGACCAGCTAATGCAGAAGCCTTATATCGACGCTCTCCAGCAATAATTTCATATTTATTTCCAATATTTCGAACAATAATTGGTTGAATTACTCCATGCTCCTTAATAGAAACAGCTAATTCTTTCAACGATTTCTCATCAAAAACCTGTCTTGGCTGAAAACGATTTGGAATAATATCATCTAAATATAAATATACAACTTCATTTTCATTATTTTGCATTTTAATCCCTCACTTTTTATTCTTCACACGAATCCTATGTTACCATTATAGCATCAAAAAAAAGGAAAATCTACTATTTTCCAAAAAAGTGTTTTCATAAATGTAACACGTTGATTTTTTTTGAAAGTGCACAATTAATGTGCAGTTAGTTTTAAAAATGTA
>ERZ1643249.548-NODE-548-length-42428-cov-5.193401_pt1 | contig 42428 bp, 36 predicted proteins | sample MGYA00579263_ERZ1643249 | MGnify/ENA primary metagenome ERZ1643249 (study PRJEB29033, sample SAMEA4952264) | chicken gut metagenome | biome: Broiler Chicken; feature: Gastrointestinal Tract; material: Caecum | place: Ireland | collected 2018 | study: Broiler...
GCACATCTTCCGTGTATGAAACCAAACCCTACGGCTTTTCGGAACAGCCGGATTTTCTCAATATGGTTGCCGAAGTGGAAACGACGTTATCCCCGCACGCGCTGCTCGGCGCTTGCCTCGGGATTGAGGCGGGCATGGGGCGAGTGCGTGCGTTTAAAAACGGCCCGCGGATTATCGATTTGGATTTTCTTTTGGCAGAAAACTATACGTCTCAGTCTGCGGAGTTAACAGTACCGCACCCGGAAATCTGTAACCGTTCGTTTGTTTTGGTGCCGCTTATGGAGCTTTATGATAATGGGGAAGCGTTCGGTTTGAATTTCCTGCAAGCTTATGAAAAACATCCTAAAAACGATATAAAAAAATACGCTGTGGATTAGTCCACAGCGTATTTTTTATAAGTGATTTTAGTTGTAAGAGATATACTGCTTTGTGATTAAAGATTCCAACTGAGATGCTGCCCAGTTAATCATCATGGAAGATTCGGTCAGCTTGTAAGTGTCGCCCTTCAGCGTTTCGGTGTCAAAGCTGTTGAAAGCTTCGTTGGAAAGCGCCGTTTTTACGGTTGTCTTCCAGGTTTCATCATGGTCATTGCCGACATAATACATGATGTGATAGCCATATTCGGTTTCGATAATGCCGGTGTCGCCGGGTTTACGGGCAGCATCAAAGCACCAATCGTTAAACGCGTCAACCATATCGCCGACATTGACTTCTTCATAAAGCCCGCCGTTGTCTTTTGAGCCAGGGTCTTCACTGTTCGTGCTTGCAAGCGTAGCAAAGTTGTCTTCGGTCGGGTTCGCGAGATATTGATCATACACGGACTTGGCTTTCTCGTAATACTCCAATTTTTGATCGTCGGTCAGATCTTCCACGTTGCCGTCATCGTCTGTGGGGAACGCAATCAAAATGTGGCGAACATCCACGGGCTTCACGGTATCTTTATGGGGAAGTACAGACAGATAAAGCACAGTGTAGCCGTTGCTGGATTCCACAACGGTTACATCACCGACTGCGCGGTCAGCTGAAACAACCCAGTCGCAAGCCGCCTGACCGAAATAAGAAGTCAGCGTCGAGGGCGTAACATCTGTATAAGTTACGCTGTCTTGTGTAGCGCTGGAATTGTTGAGCTTTGCCTGTTCCAAAAGTGTTTCGGGGCTTGTTACCTTCGCGGCATAGCCGTCCGCAAGCGTTTTCGCTTTTGCCATCGCTTCGGTTTTAGCTGCTTCTTTTTCTTCATCAGTAGCGTCATCTGCGACCGACGAAGTGTCTGCTGTTACCGTAAAGGCCGAAACGGAAACCAACGCGTAATCCGCTAAGTTATCGTTATATTCCGTGTTAATCTGTTCGTCAGTAATCGCGTTCGTCAGCTCTTCTTGTTTCTGTTGTGCATAATCAGAAGCGAGCTGGCGTTCTTCCATAACTTCCCGCAAAAGCTTTTCGTTGACGCCTTTGCCGTACATCTGCACAAGATAACGATTTAAAGAAAAGTCGTTGGATTCCGCCGTGGAGCGCAGCTGTTCAATTTGGTCGTCGATTTCCTTTTGTTCGTCTTCTGTAAGGGTCAGACCCGCTTCACGTGCCAAATCCGCATAGGCGACATAAGACTGTAAGTAATTCAGTGCGTTGATACGCATATAGTCCGCCCAAGTCGGGTTCTCACCCTCAAAGCCTTCAATGGTGCCGAGCGTGTAAGCCTGTTCCATCGGCGTCTTTGTTGAATCATAGCCGGTATACATCGCGCCGTAGCCTTCGCCATATGTTGAATCATATTGCTGGGACTGCTGGGAAATACCCATGTAAATATCCATATAATAAAGATTATATTTTGCAATAGACACACGCTGGTCGCCGACTTTTGCCGCGGTGAGCACTTTTTGCGGAACACCAAAGAAATTCAAAACAGCATAAAGAGCACCAAGCACAAGTGCAACGGCGATTACAATGCCGATGACTTTTCCGGCAACGTGTTTAGCCTTTTGCATCTGCGGGCTTTTTTTCGCATTTTTCTTTGCCGCAGCAGCCATGCGTTTTTTTCGTTCTTCACGATAAAGCTCCGCCTGGCTTTTTTCAGCTTTTTTGTTTTCCATGTCAGATATCATCCTTTATCTGTTGAGTATTTTCGGTTCGGATTTAAAACCGATTAAACATAAACATTTTATACTATTTTTTACAAAGATACAAGCATAATTTTTATAAAATGGGGAAAAGAACCCTAAATTTACAAAAAGTTAAAATTCCGTTTAATCCTCTGAAAGCGAAAGCCACTCGTTTTCTTTTTCTTCTATTTCCGTTTGCGCGGTTTCGATTTGCTCTAAAAGTTCCGAAAGTTTTGCAAAGTTACTCGCGACGTCAGGCTCCTCACACTCGGCTTTCCAGGCGCTTACCTGCCGATAGCCCTCTTCAATTTCTTTTTGCAGAAGGCTCAGTTTCGCGCGCCGTTTGCGTTCTTCGGACTTATTCTTTTTCGCAGCTTCATAAGCAACTTTTTGCTCTGAATCCGGTTTTTCTTCTTTTTCGGCTGTTTTAACCTTCCCGTTTTCGGTTTCGTGTGCCGCGAGATAATCGTCATAGCCGCCTTGATAGATATGAATCCCGTCGGACTCTAACTCCGCAATTTTTTGTGGTACACTGTTGAGAAAATAACGGTCGTGAGACACTACCAATAACGTACCGGTGTATTCTTTTAACGCCTTGTCGAGCGCCTCTTTTGCAATATAATCCAAATGGTTGGTCGGCTCGTCTAAAATTAAGAAATTTCCGCGCTCAAACTGAATGATACAAAAGGCGACTTTAGCCCGATTGGCGCCGGAAAGCTCACGGATTCGCTTGAAAACCTGTTCGTCTTCAATTAAAAGTTTGCCCAGCGCGCTGCGGATTTCAAACTCGGTTTTACTCGGAAAGCGTTTGTGTACGGCCTCTAACACAGTGTCGTTTAAATTCAAATTGGAAAGTTCCTGGTCAAAATAGGAAACGCGAACGTTGCCGCCCAATCGAATTGTGCCGGTGTAGGGGAGCTTTTTTAAAATGGCTTTGAGCAGCGAGGATTTGCCGATGCCGTTTTGTCCGACTAAAGCGATTTTCTCCCCGCGCAGAATTTCCAGATTCACGCCGTCAAATAGCTGTTTACCGCTGACGGAGTTGCCGACGTGCACCCCGACGTTTTGCAGGGATAAAACGACCTTGTGCGGCTCCGGGTCATAGTCAAAACGGAAGTGTACCTCTTTTTGCCGTGGGTTCGGCTTTTGTGCAAGCTCCATTTTCTCAAGGACTTTTACGCGCGAACCGACGCTGTTGGTGCTGCTGGATTTCGCCAAATTGCGCCGGACATATTCGCGCATTTGCTCGAGTTCTACCTGTTGCTTTTTGTATTCCTTTTCAAGTGTTTTCACACGTTCTTCTTTTTGTCGTAAGAAGGAAGTATAGCCGCCTTTATAGCGCACCAGCTCACCGAATTCAATTTCACAGATATCTTTCGACACCTTATCGAGGAAATAACGGTCGTGCGAGACAACCACAACCGCGCCGCGGTAACCGGTCAGGTAATCTTCGAGCCATGAGAGCATGGAAAAATCCAAATGGTTCGTCGGCTCGTCCAAAATTAAAAGTTCCGGGTTTTTCAAAAGCACTTTCACCATGGAAAACCGAATCTTTTCGCCGCCGGAAAGCGTCTGAACGCGACCCTGTAAATCAAAATTCCCGAACCCTAAGCCGTTTAATACGGTTTGCACGCGCACGTCTGCGTGATAGCCGTCGAGCGCTTCATAAGCGTTAGAAAGCTGTTCGTAAGTTTTAGTCAAAGACTGATATTCCGCGCTTTGCGGGTTTGCAGCTGCTATTTTTTGCTCGTTTTCCCGCATTTGCGCACGTAAAGAATAGACCTCTTTTATTGCATCTTCAATTTCGGCTTGCAACGTGTTTTCAAGCCTTAATGCTTCATTTTGCCGTAGATAGCCGATGCTTAAGTCCCGCTTTACCGAAACTTCACCGGTGTCACAAGGGAGGGTGCCGGTAATAATGTTTAAGAGCGTAGTTTTGCCCACGCCGTTTACGCCCAAAAGACCGATGCGGTCATTTTCCTGAATACTTAAATTGATATTTTTAAGTACCTCTTGCCCGGCGAAGCCTTTGCATACATTGTTCAGTGTAACAAGCATATCAAATCACCAAAAAAAACCGGGGCAGGCGAAACGCTTGCCCCGATAATAGAATACAGCCTTTATTTTATCAGTCGTTTTACGTCCTCGTTACGGCCGAGAATCATCAATGATTCCGTTTCTGAAAAGACGTGGTCGGGGTGGGGGAGCGGATAAATCTCTTTCCCGCGCTTGGTTGCCAAAATACTGATATTGTATTTGGTACGGACTTTTTTATCCAAAATACTTTTGCCAACCCAAGAATCGGGTACGCCGATTTCGTAAATGGAATAATCCTCGTTAATTTCAATGTAATCAAACACCGAGTCGTTGCCGTATTTGACAGCTAAGCGCTCCGCAGTTTCCTTTTCGGTGTAAACCACTTCATCCGCGCCGTTGCGAAGCAAAAATTTTGCGTGCACGTCGCGGCTTGCGCGGGAAAGCACAAACTTAGCCCCCATATCTTTCAAAAGCGAAGTAGTCTCTAAAGAACTTTGAAAGTTATCACCGATTGCAACAACGCAAAGGTCAAAGTTTGCAACACCCAAGGATTCTACAAACATTTCGTTGGTCGCGTCGCCGATTTGGGCGTCCGTAACAAACGGCAAAACCGCGTTAACACGGTCTTCGTCGGTGTCAACCGCTAAAATGTCGTTTCCCTGTTCACTGAACTTTTGCGCCATGTGTTTTCCGAAACGTCCAAGCCCGATGATTAAAATAGATTTCATTTTTTTACCCCTTAACCGATTGTAATTTTTTCAACAGGATATTTGGAAGGTACGGCGCCTTGCTGATCGCGGAATGCAAGCAGTAAGGTTAAACCGCCGACCCGGCCGAAGAACATAAGCGCAATCAGCACAAGTTTGGACGGGTCGGAAAGCGTCGGTGTGATGCCGAGCGTTAAGCCGACCGTGCCGATTGCGGAAGCGGTTTCAAACAACGCTTCTTTAATGGTAACGCCGTCAAACGCGCAAATTAACGTGCCGGACAAGAAAAACAAAAGAATATACATAGCAATTACGCTGATAACCTGCACGTGTGCGTCGTCCCCGACGCGGCGGTGAAAGCTTTCAATGGTTTTTCTTTGACGGAACGCCGTAAACACGCCGGAAATCATCATTGCAAGGGTGGTGGTTTTCATACCGCCTGCGGTTGAACTCGGCGAACCGCCGACCAACATTAAAAAGATAATCAGCAATGCGCTGGCGTCGGAAAGCGCAGTCAAATCTAATGTGTTAAAACCGGCTGTTCTCGGCGTTACCGTTTGGAACAACATACCGAGCGTGTATTCCAGGGGAGACAAATTGGTAAATTTCGGGTTGCTGCTTTCAAAAAGCGCCATCATTAAAAACGGCACGAGAATTAGAGCCGCCGTTGTGACCAATACAATTTTAGAGTGCAGGCGGAATTTACGAAAATGACCTTTATTTATGACGATGTCGCGCCAAACGAAAAAGCCGAGACCGCCGATAATAATTAACGCCATGATGACAAGGTTGACAAGCGGGTCGTGCTCATAGGCGACCAAAGACGAAAATTTTCCGCCGCCGCCCATTAAGTCAAATCCGGCGTTACAAAATGCGGAAACCGAATGAAATACAGAAAAGTAAATACCTTTTAAAAGACCGTATTCCGGGCAGAACCGAAAGGCTAGCAATACCGCGCCGGTAATTTCAAAAATTGCCGTGCCTAATAAAATGAAACGCGTCATTTTGACAATGCCGCCGACTTGCGGCGCATTGACAGATTCCTGTAACGTGTAACGGTCTCGAAGACCGATTTTTCGTTTTGTGAGCGTCAACGCGGAAATGGCAAGTGTCATAAAACCGATGCCGCCGATTTGAATGAGTAATATAATAACAATTTGACCGAAAACAGACCAATAGGTGTAGGTGTCAAACACAACAAGTCCGGTTACGCAGGTGGCGGAGGTCGCTGTGAACAGCGCGTTGCCGAAAGAAGTCCAAACCCAATCCCGCGTCGAAATCGGAAGTGTCAGAAGTAATGCTCCTGTGAGAATAATCACGACATAGCCGAGAACAATTGTTTTGACCGGTGACAGTCGGTGCTTTTTAACCCGTAAGGGCATTTTTGCCGTTGTTCGTTCCATTCAAAAAGACCTTTCCAAATGTTACTTTTTTGTCAGCAGGTGTATTATACTACAACTTATTTGAAAAGAAAAGGGGGTTTTTTATCTTTTTTTGCGGTTATTGCTTTTTGGGAAATATAAAGCGATATAAAGCATGTACCATTCGCATAACAGAGGCAACAACAATAATGCCGGCGGAAAGCGCAAGCGCCAGTTGAATGGTGTAAACCGCCGTATCGCCGAAGCTCTGCCAGTCGTTGTGCAAAGCAAATTTCATGGTGTTGTAAAGCGCGCCGCCGGGAATCAGCGGAATAAACGCCGGAACGAGATAAGAGGTTGTCGGCGTTTTTTTGATTCTTGCAAAAATTTCCGCATAAACCGTCACGAAAATCGCGGCAAAAAAATACCGAATCGGGTCACTGTTAAAATAAATCCCCAGCAACAAATAAACAGACCACGAAAGCATTCCGCCGAGCCCTGCAATTAAAAGCTTTGTGCGCCGGATATTAAATAATACAGAAAAACCCAAAGAACCGAGGAAGGCCGTAATGATTTGTAACGCATAGTTCATCTTATAAGCCCTCCTAACAAAAGCGCGGAAAGAATATAACCCGCTGCAATGGCAACCGCGATAATAACAGATTCGCAAAAGCGCAGCATTCCGGCCATAATATCGCCGCTTACTATGTCACGAATGGAGTTCGTAAGCCCGATGCCGGGAATCAGCAACATAATGTTACCGATGATAATCATATCCACGTGTTCGCCGAATCCGATAAAAACGCAAAGAAACGCGAGAGAACACAAAATAAACGAGGAAACCACATTGGCAAAAACCATGTTGACGGCGGATTTGTCGGCAATATACACGACAACTTTTAAAACGGCGCCGATGACCGCGGCCGCAGCTGCGTCTATAAAGTTACCGCCGAAAAAGATGGTAAATGCACCGGCAATCAGCGCAAACGCCGCGCACTGCACGGCAAACGGATAGACTTTTCTGCCGTCAATTTCGGAAAGTTCCTTTTGAATTTGAGAAAGCTCCGGCTTTTCGGCACAAATTTTCCGGGAGAGCGCATTTAAGCTGTGGAGTTTGTCAAGGTCGGTCGAATATTTGCTGATGCGCCTTGTCTGTGTAATTGTGTTTTCTTCGCTGTCGGTTACTGTGGCAACAATGCTGGAGGTGATCGTGAAAACATCTGCCCGCCGCATATCATAGGTCATTAAAATGCGTTTGACCGAGTCTTCCACACGCCCGATTTCGGCGCCGCTTATCAGCATCTTTTCGCCGATGTCTAAAGCAACCCGAAGCAACTTTGCTGTATTCATGCACTGAACACCTCCTGCCTAATAGTAGCACAAAGTTTTGAAAGAATCCATCACAATTTTAAAAATAAGAACACAAAAAATTCTTTTTGATAAAAATTTGATACATTACGCGTGATATGCTTTGCTTTTTGGGAAAATAATGTTATAATAAACTGTCTTTATATGCAGTTTAGCAACGATTTCAAAAAACAACTCGTTGTTTTCGGAGTGAAATTTTCTGTTACGATGATGTATAAGGAGAAATTTATGAAAAAATATGATTATTTAATTGTCGGCTGTGGTCTGTTCGGCGCTGTCTTCGCCCATGAAGCGAAGCAAAAAGGCAAATCTGTCCTAATTATTGAAAAGCGCGACCACATCGGCGGCAATATTTATTGCGCCGAGGAAGAGGGCATCCTCGTGCACAAATACGGCGCGCATATTTTCCACACGAGCAACAAAGCAGTTTGGAATTATGTGAACCAGTTTGTCGAGTTTAATAACTTTGTGAATTCGCCGATTGCAAATTACAAAGGCGAAATTTACAACATGCCGTTCAATATGAACACGTTTTCCAAAATGTTCGGCGTGGCAACGCCCAAAGAAGCTGAACGTGTGATTGAAGAACAGCGCGCGGAAATTAAAGGCGAGCCGAAAAACTTGGAAGAGCAGGCAATCAGCCTTGTCGGGCGCGAAATTTACACAAAGCTTATCAAAGGCTACACGGAAAAACAGTGGGGGCGTGACTGTAAGGATTTGCCGGCGTTTATCATTAAGCGCCTGCCGGTTCGCTACACCTACAACAACAATTATTTTAACGACCGTTATCAGGGCATTCCGATTGAAGGCTATACGGTTTTGGTCGAACGCCTGATTGAGGGCTGCGACGTGCGGCTGAACACCGACTTTTTTGCAGACCGCGAAATGTTCTTAGGCCTTGCTGATAAATGCCTTTACACCGGCACGATTGACGGCTATTTTGATTATATTTACGGAAAACTCGGTTACAGAAGCCTGCGCTTTGAAAATGAAGTGCTCGACGAACCGAACCACCAGGGCGTTGCGGTTGTCAACTACACGGAACGTGAAATTCCTTATACCCGCATTATTGAACACAAACATTTTGCTTTCGGAACACAGCCGAAAACGATTATCACAAAAGAATACCCGGTTGACTGGGAAGAGGGCATGGAGCCTTATTACCCCATTAACGACGAAGAAAACAATGCGCTGTATGCCCGCTATGTCGAGCGCGCCGCGAAAGAGCCGAACGTGATTTTCGGCGGTCGTCTCGGCATGTATAAGTATTACGACATGGACAAGTGTATTGAGGCGGCGCTTGCGCTTTGCGAAAAGGAACTGTAAAAGTCTTGCATAGCGTTTTTTGACATGCTATAATGGGCGAAAATCAGATATAAAGGAGTTGCAATTGTGTCTGAAGTAAAAGTCAGTGTTATTATGCCGGTATACGGCGTTGAGGAGTATGTTGGCGGCGCGATTGAGAGCATTCAAAACCAAACCTTTACAGATTGGGAAATGTTTGCGGTCGACGACGGTACAAAGGATAAAAGCGGCGAAATTTGCGACGCATACGCGGCAAAAGACAGCCGGATTCATGTCATCCACAAGGAAAACGGCGGCGCACCGAGCGCGCGCAACGTGGCGATTGACAAGGCGCAAGGCAAATATTTCTATTTCATGGATTCTAACGATTTTGCTGAGCCGACCATGCTTGCCGATATGGTAGAGGCGGCGGAAAAGCACAACGCACAGCTGGTCGTTTCCGGGTATTATATTGATACTTATTATTCGGATACCGAGAAATATACGCAAGAGCAGGGTGTTGAAGGGAAAGTTTATGCTTCCCAGCAGGAATTCCGCGAAGACGCTTATCGTCTGTTTGACCAAAACCTGTTATATACGCCGTGGAACAAATTGTATTCCGGCGATTATATCCGTGAACACAAGCTGTATTTCCCCAATACGTTTTGGGACGATTTCCCGTTCAATTTGAGCGTGCTGCGCGACGTAGAGCGCGTGGTCGTTATTCCCGGGAAATATTATCATTTCATTCGCAAACGTGCGGAATCCGAAACGACAAAATACAGAAGCAATATGTATGAAAAACGCGAGGAAGAACACGGCTGGATGGTCGACCTTTACAAACACTGGGGCGTGGATGACGAGCACAGCCGCGAATTCTTGGCAAGACGTTATATTGAACGCGTGATTGGCTGCGTCGAGAACGTGACCAACAAGAGCTGCACGCTTTCTTTCTCGGAAAAGGAAAAAGAAATCAAACGAATTATTTCCAACGCAAAGGTAAAAGAACTTTTGCCGCTGATGCAGGCAAAGTCCACCTATATGAAATTGATGTTAATCCCGATCAAAATGCAAAGTGCCTTTTTGACACATTGCGAGGGTGCATTCATTTCTAAGGTAAAAACCGGAAACGTAAAACTGTTTGCTTCACTGAAAGCCAAACGATAATTTTGACCAACACACTTTTACGGGGGAAAACCATATGCAATTGGACTTAAACGGGACTTGGGAATTCCGAGAAGTGGGCAAAGACGCGTGGGAACCGGCAACGGTTCCCGGGTGCAACTATTTGGATTTGCTGGCACTCGAAAAAATCCCGGATCCTTTTATCGGTACCAATGAAAAAGATGTGTACTGGGTCGCACAAACCGACTGGGAATATAAAAAGCGCTTTACGGTCGATAAAGCGCTTTTGTCGTGTGACCGTGTATATTTGGAATGCAAAACGCTCGACACAATTTGCACGCTGTATTTAAACGATACCTGCATCGGTCACGGCGAAAATGCACATCTTGCTTATAGCTTTGATGTCAAAAACAATTTGCTTGAAGGCGAAAATGAATTGCGCATTATTTTTGTTTCGCCTGTCAATTACGTGAAAGAAAAACAGGCGAAAGAAAGATGCCCGCGCAATTCGAACGGGCAAGACGGTATTCCGCATATCCGCAAACCGCAGTGCCATTTCGGTTGGGACTGGGGTCCGGTTTTGCCGCCGAGCGGCATTTCCGGCGACATTGCGCTTGTCGGCTACAACGCCGCAAAAATTGAAGATGTGTTGGTACAGCAAACGCACAAAGACGGCAAAGTCACGCTGAAAATTACCGCCGAAGCCGAAATTTTCGGCGAAGCCGCGGTTGCTTACGAAGTCAGCGTACATACCCCGAACGGCACGGAACTTTGCGGCGTTGCCCGTAAGCTCCCGAATGACGGAAAAATTGAAGAGAGGGTTGTTGTTGAAAATCCCGAGCTTTGGTGGACAAGAGATTTATCCGACCGCGAAGAACAGCCGCTTTACATGGTAACTGTTACGTTGCTTTCCGGCGACAGCGTTTCGGATTCGAAGACACTAAAAATCGGTTTGCGGACGATTACGCTCAATCGCGAACGTGACCAATACGGTGAGAATTTCCGGTTCTTTATCAACGGTGTGCCGCTGTTTATTAAAGGTGCAAACTGGATTCCGCCGGACAGCTTTGTGACAAGATATTCGCAAGAACGTCTCGAATATGATTTGCAGGCCGTGAAGTTCAGCAACATGAATATGCTGCGCATTTGGGGCGGCGGCTATTATGAAAGCGACGCGCTCTATTCCGCGTGCGACCGCGACGGCATTTTGCTGTGGCAGGATTTTTGCTTTGCCTGCCAGCCGTATCCTTTCTTTGACCCGGAACTTCTCGCAAACGTCCAAAAAGAAGTGGATTACAACGTCAAACGTTTGCGCAGCCACCCGAGCCTTGCCGTTTGGAACGGCAACAATGAAATTGAAACCATGTCGATTGCGTGGCGCAACCGCCTCAAATATGTGGAATGGACCGAAAAGTTCTTTTACCACATTCTGCCCGAATGGATGCAGTCGCTCGATACCCAAACGCCGTATATTCCCGGAAGCCCCTGCGGCGTCGGGCATATGAAAGGCTTTGACCGCGACAACGTCGGCGATACGCATTTGTGGGCGGTTTGGCACGGTTTGCAGCCGCTGACCTATTACCGCAAGCGCATGACGCGTTTTTGCAGTGAGTTCGGCTTTGAAAGCCTGCCGGACAAAAAGACGATTGAAATTTACGCCGAGCCCAAAGATTACGCTTTGGACAGCGAAGTCTTTACCGCGCACCAAAAATGCAGCAGCGGCAACATGAAAATGGCGTTTTATATTGCTTCTCGGTTCCGCCTGCCGAAGCATTTTGAAGATTATATCTATCTTTCCCAAATCTGCCAGGAAGAGTGCGTCCGCGACGCGACAGAACATTGGCGTCGCAACAAGGGTCGCTGCAACGGTTCAATGTATTGGCAGCTTAACGACTGTTGGCCGGTTTGCAGTTGGGCGAGTATGGATTATTACGGCAATTATAAAGCGCTGCAATATTGTGCGCGCCACTTTAACGCACCGGTCACCGTATCCGTCGAGGATTCCAAAGAGAAAATCCGCGTTTTTGCGCTCAACGACAAAAACGAGCCGGTTGCCTTTGAAGTGCGCTATCGACTGATGGATTTTGACGGAAATGTTGCTGCGCAGGAAAGCAAGTCGGTTTCTTTGGGCGATTTGCAAAATAAGGTTGTGTTTGATTTGACGGTTTCTGAACTTCGCAAAAAGGCGAATTTAAAACAGTCTGTATTTGTATCAGAACTGCTTGAAGACGGCAAAGTCACTTCCCGCCGAACGGTTTTGTTCGACATGGAAAAGAATATAAAACTGCCCAAAACGCAGGTGGAAACCGACATAACCGTTGAAAACGGGATTGTACATATTAAACTGACGGGAAAGCAGTACACCCGGTTCTTACAGGTGTATTCCGCAACCAACACGAAGCCGTTTTCGGACAACTACTTTGACCTTTTGCCGGGCGATACTGTGGAGATCACACAGGAAGCGCCGAAAGATGCGACCAAAGAATCCGTTAAAAAGGATATCTCGCTGTTTAGTCTCGGCGATGTGGAACCTGCCGCGAGCAAGGCTTCCGACTTCTTTGTACAGGCGAAAGTCTTTTTGCAGCCCATCAATTTCGGAAGCTATCTTTACAACCGAAAAATCCCCGGTGACTATCCGCTGAAATAAGTTTTGTTTAATAAATAAAGAACCGCAGAAAAAATTTCTGCGGTTTTTTTATTTTTTCTATTGACAAATTGAAAAAAGCGGCATAATATATGAATAGTGATTCATATGAACGGAGGCACATATATGAAATCAGAACACAACCACTCAAACGCGTTAGATTCTGCAAAGCGTCGGTTGCCGAAAGATGAAACGCTGTTTACGTTGGCGGATTTGTTTAAAATCTTCGGCGATACCACGCGGATTAAAATTTTGTTTTCTTTGTTTGAAGAGGAACTTTGCGTTCGTGAAATTACGGAACTGCTCGGTATGACGCAGTCCGCCGTTTCTCATCAATTAAAGGTATTAAAAGATGCTAAGCTTATCTCGAACCGTCGAGAGGGGAAGACAATCATCTACTTTTTAGCGGATGACCATGTGCGTTCCATTATCGAAAAAGGCTTTGAGCATATTACGGAGGAGAAGTAAAATGAAAACCACTTATAAAATGGAAAATTTAGATTGTGCCAGCTGTGCGGCGAAAATGGAACAGGCTGTTTGCAAACTGCCTGAAATTCAGAATGCGCAGGTGCAGTTTATCACGCAGAAAATGGTTGTAGAAACAGAAGAGAATCCTACGCCCGAACTGCTTAAAAAAATTCAAAAGGCCTGCCGCCGAGTCGACGCAGACTGTAAAGTTACACAATGAGGTGACACAAGATGAGTAAAGGGCAAAAAATTGATTTAGTTCGTATTTTGCTGGCAGCCGTGCTTTGGATTGTAGTTTGGCTTTTGCCGCTGGACGGTTATTTAAAACTTATCGCGTTTTTAGTGCCGTATTTGGTAATTGGTTATGACGTGCTTTGGTCGGCCGTTCGCAACATTTTGCGCGGCCAGGTGTTTGACGAAAACTTCCTGATGGCGGTTGCCAGTATCGGCGCTTTTTGCGTTGCGCAATATCCGGAAGCAGTTGCCGTTTTGCTGTTCTATCAAGTCGGCGAACTTTGCCAGGGCTTGGCAGTCGGCAAAAGCCGGAAATCCATTGCCGCGCTGATGGATATTCGCCCGGATTTTGCCCGTGTTTTGCGTGACGGAAAAGAAGAAACCGTCGACCCCCAAACTGTGGAAGTCGGTGAGACAATCATCATTAAACCCGGTGAGCGTGTGCCGCTGGATGCGGTCGTCACCAAAGGGGAGACCGCGGTGGACACTTCCGCTTTAACCGGCGAGTCACTGCCGTGTGACAAGCACGTCGGCGACAACGTCATCAGCGGTTCGATTAACTTAAACGGGTTGATTGAAGCCAAGGTGCGCACCGCGTATGCGGAGAGCACGGTTTCACGTGTTTTGGATTTGGTGGAAAACTCCGCCGCGAAAAAAGCGCGTGCCGAAGCGTTCATCACAAGATTTGCAAAATATTACACACCCTGCGTTGTAATAGCCGCCGTTTTGCTCGCTGTGTTGCCGCCTCTGATTTTAAAGCAAAGCTTCAGCGAATGGATTACGCGCGCGTTGACGTTCTTGGTTGTGTCTTGTCCTTGCGCTCTGGTAATTTCCGTGCCGCTTTCGTTCTTCGGCGGCATCGGCGGCGCGTCTAAATTGGGTATCTTAATAAAAGGCGCCAACGATTTGGAAGCGCTTTCCAAAGTGGACACCGTGGTATTCGACAAAACCGGCACGCTGACGCAAGGCAGATTTGAAGTGACCGCCGTGCACGCACAGGAAATGTCGGAAGCCGAGCTTTTGGATATTGCCGCGCTCGCGGAAAGCTATTCCAATCACCCCATTGCCTTGTCGATTATCAAAGCACACGGCGGGCATTTGGATAAAAGCCGCGTGTCCTCGATTGAGGAAAGTTCCGGCTACGGTGTAACCGCTGTGATTGACGGGAAAAAGGTCAGCGTCGGCAATGACAAGCTGATGCACCGCGCCGGTGTCCAATGGAAAGACTGCCATTTGCCCGGAACCACCGTCCACATTGCCGCGGACGGCGTTTATATGGGACACATTGTGATTTCCGACACGGTGAAACCCGATGCCAAAGAAGCAATCTTGGCTTTGAAAAACAACAGTGTTCGTAAAACCGTTATGCTTACCGGCGACAACAAGAAAAACGGGGAAGCGGTTGCGGCCGAGCTCGGCTTGGATGAAGCCAAAACCCAGTTGTTGCCGGACGAAAAAGTTGCCGCTGTGGAAGAACTGTTACAGCAAAAGCCAGACAAACGGACGCTTGCCTTTGTCGGCGACGGTATTAACGACGCACCTGTGCTTGCGCGTGCGGATGTCGGTATCGCCATGGGGGCGCTCGGCAGCGATGCCGCCATAGAAGCAGCGGATATCGTTTTAATGGACGACCGCCTGACCGGTCTTTCCAAGGCGATGCGGATTTCCCGTAAGACGATGCGGATTGTGCGCCAGAATATTGTATTTTCACTGTTGGTTAAGCTGGCTGTTTTGGTGCTCGGCGCTTTAGGTCTCGCGAATATGTGGTTCGCCGTTTTTGCAGACGTCGGCGTCATGATTTTGGCTATTTTAAACGCTATGCGTGCGCTGTATATCCAAAAATAATTAGAATATTAAAAACCCGCTTCTGTTCAAAACAGAAGCGGGTTTTTATTTACTTTTCTGCAAGGGTTTGATCCGTTTTCGGAACCGCCTTTTTGAAATAGATTGTAAACAAGATTGCGGTTGTCGTAACGGCAATGAAGTCGGAAACCGGCTCCGCGAGAAATACGGCAAATGCCTTGTTTTCAAATATGAGCGGCAAAATATAAATGAACGGAATCAGCAAAATCAGCTTTCGGAAAATCGCAAGGAACACGGAGGTTTTCGCGTTGCCGATTGCAATCAGCGTTTGCTGGCAGGCAATTTGAATCCCGAACAGCGCACAGACAGCAAAATAAACGCGCATGGCGCTTGAGGCGTATTCAACCAACGCCGGATTGCTGTTGAACATACGTACGAACATAGACGGGAACAGCATAACCAGCGCCCAAAGCAGGGTGGAATAAACAAGACAGCTGATTAACAATAGCTTAAACGAGCGCCGAACACGCGTGTATTTTTGCGCACCGAAATTGAAGCTCGTAATCGGCTGCGCGCCCTGCGTCAATCCGTTTAAGGGCAGCATACAAAATTGCATCAACGTGCTTAAAATCGTCATGGAACCGACCGCGATGTCGCCACCGTATTTTAAAAGCGAAGTGTTAAAGCAAACACTTAACACACTTTCAGTAATTTGCATGATAAACGGGGAAACGCCCAAAAACAGGCAGGGGAGGAGGATTTTCGGTGCAATACGAAGATTTTTTACTTTCAGCCGCAAGGTGCTTCGTTTGCTGCACAAGAACCAAACCACCCAAATTGCCGAAACCGCTTGTGAAATAATCGTTGCCAGCGCCGCGCCGCGCACGCCCATATGAAACAGAAAAATAAATACAGGGTCTAACACAATATTTAACACCGCGCCGATTAGAACGGACAGCATGCTGACCGTTGTAAACCCTTGTGCGGTGATAAACGCATTCATACCGAGCGCAAACTGCACAAACAAGGTGCCGATTGCATAAATTTGCATATACTCTACGGCAGCATCAATCGTGTTTTCGCTTGCGCCGAACGCGAGCAACAGGGGACGGCACCAAACCGATACAAGCACGGTTAAAATAACGCTTAACAAAATCAAAAAGCTTAAACAGTTGCCCATAATTTTTTCGGCGCGTGCGTTGTCTTTTTGCCCCATGGCAATTGAAGCGTTTGGTGCGCCGCCCATGCCGACCAACGCGGCAAAAGCCGAAACGGCCATAATAATCGGCATGCAAATGCCGACACCCGTTAAAGCAAGCCCTGTTGGGTCGTAATGGCCGATATAGATACGGTCCACCATGTTATAAAGCAGGTTTACAATTTGTGCAATAACCGACGGCACGGCTAGTTTAAATAACAATTTGCCGATTGGTGCCGTACCAAGCAAATTTTTGTCTTGCTGTTTTGTTTCGCTTTGCACTGTTTACGCCTCCACGCTGAATTACTAAATTATTATTTTACTCTATTTTTTAAGCGGCGGCAACCGTTATTATGTTTTCTATAAAAAACAAACCGAACGAAAAACGTTCGGCTTGTTTTGTTATAAAGATTATTCGAAAAAGGTTTGTAGGACGTTTTGCTTCAGCGTTTGCAATGCTTTGTCTTTTATTGGCGGTAAGGCGCCGAAAAATGAATCTTGCGCTTGATACAGTTCATTTAAAAGTGTCAGCCCCTCATGTTTTTTCTCTTTATAAGCGGTTTCTAACTCGCAGATTCTGTCTGCATATTTTTCGTCCGTTCCGGGGGTTACGCATTCTTGATAAAAATCAATGATTTCATCCGTTTCTCGCTCCGGGTAAAATTCATGCGGCGCAGTGCTGTCAAACAGGCAGACACCGATTTCTCGTGCAATCACCATATCCAAGCTGTTCGGGTCAAATGAACAATGATAAATTTCAGTATCGAACCCAAAATCTAAAAGCGCTTTTGCAACCGTTTTTAAGAATGTGGATTTGCCGGTTCCGGCTCTTCCTTTGATGAAATATCGCTTTTGGACCGATTCCGTCAACTGCGGAATATAGCAGAGATTTCCGTGAACACTGCCGGCGCCGAAAAAGCGATGAAAAGCAAAGCCTGATTTTTCTTTCTTTGCGCGACCTTCAAGCAACTGCGCCAAGAAGCGCTCCAAAACAGCATCGGCTTTTTCAAAATCCATTTCGCTGATATATATTTCTTCTTCAAGATCGTGGTATGTTTTCGCTGCTTTATAAACAGCAGCCGCGTTTTGATAAATTTCTCGAAGCTTTTCGGCGTGTTCCGGGGCATAAAGCGCAGAAAAACTTATTTTACCGGGCGCGAAAATATCCGCTTGCCAAACGCCCGACTGTTGTGAGGGCAGATACATTCCGGTTACAGAGTCGTCTAAAGGATTGTGTAAAATATGCAAGGGAAGATTCTCTTTCGCTGCTTTTTCTTCAATGTCGGTAAATATTTCAGAAAGGGCAAGCGGCGGAAAGGCTTGAAACTCCACATTTTTTCCGGGTTTGCAAAACCTGTCGATTTTGTACTCTGTATATTGCGGGCACAAAGAAGTTGTTAAATAGTGTAATATTTCGGCCATATTGGTTCCTCACTTCTTCCGGTTTTACTGTTTTATAGTATTATTTTTTGCCGCTCGGAAGAACCAAAACGACAAAAATACATTAATTTTTAACAGATTATATTGACATAAAATGCATTTAACTATATAATTTACATAAATTCTATTCGCACACAGCGAATAGAACATATACTTTGCTTTTTGTGGGAGGAATGCATATGTATTGCAAAAACTGTGGGAAACCGATCGATGATGTTGCTGCTGTTTGTGTGAACTGTGGGGCACCGAAAAATGCGGGCAATAATTTTTGACCGAATTGTGGGGCGCAGACCGCTCCGGGCGCTGCATTTTGCCTTTCCTGCGGCGTGGCATTAAATCCGCAGGCGGCCGCTGCCGCGACCGGTGCGCAGAAAGAAAAGATTGTTGCCGGTCTTTTGGCAATTTTCCTTGGCTCGCTCGGAATTCACAACTTTTATCTTGGCTATAACCAAAGAGGCGTTATACAGTTGCTGATTTCAATTCTTTTAAGCTGGACCTTTATTGCGCCGACAATTGTGTGGGTGTGGGCAATCATTGAAGCTGTTAAGATTTTCCAAGGCACTCTGCCTGATGCAAACGGCAATCCGTTGAAATAACATTTGAATAAAAACACCCCCTGCCTTTTTACAGGCGGGGGGTGTTTTTATTTTTGCAGCGGTATTTCCTGCGGGGTCAGTGAAAATCCTGATTTTATTAAATAATTAATTTTTCCGTCAGTCAAAACGCCGTTTTCAAAATACAATTCGACATAAAGCGGAACTTTTGTGGCATCTTCGTAGTTAATATAATTGCGGTCACAGACAAAGCGATAATACTCTTTTTCGCCCTCGGGTGTAAATGTTTTAAACTCCGTATATTTATAGCCGAATTTCTCAGCGTACTGTGTTAAAATTTTCTCTTGGCTGTCGCCGGCTTTTATATTTTCAAAAGCAGCAAGGCAGGCTTTCGTGTCCATAATGAATTCATCCGTTTTAACCGTTCCTGTATTGTTATAAAAAATTTCCATAGCGTTTCCGACGCCGATGCTTGCAATTTTTCCGTCAGAAGCGGGCAGCAAATAAATAAACCCATTGCTCGGTTCTCGCATACTGATAAGATTAATTTGTATTGGAGTCGGTTTAAAATAAATTTCATAATTTTCTTCTAAACAAAACGGGATTTTTTCAAGAGAATACGTAAATTTTTTGGCTTCATTTTTAGGGAGTGTCGTTACATATTCCGTTGTTTGAACATAGCCGTTTTGCTGCAAGTAGTTTTTAGCAGCGTCATACGTTTGCATACTACAAAGTTTATTGTAGATTTCGGCGGAATCTTCACTGATAGTGTCCGTTGTCTCATTGAACCAAAGCGGATAATTTCGCATATACATAAGGGCGGGTTGAAATAAAGATACGGATAAACCTGCAACCACTAAAAATGCTACACCGGCGCATATTATCTTCCGTGTGAACAATTTTGTCTTTGGCTTCCCGCGGTGCGCAATTTTTCGAGAAAGGCAAAAGGAAATTATACTGAAAAGAAGAAAAACAAAGCTTGCAATTATTTCGGAAAAATTTTCAGCGAAAAAATTCGCTGCGAAAAATCGAAGCACCAGCGGTGTAAATCGGTCAAGAAGGCAATAGAGTTGCAAAGAAAGACTATAACATGCGGCTTGCAAACTGTATCCGCTAAAAATAACTGCAATCAATAAGTACCCTGCCGAAAAAGCTAACAAAGATTTACGGCAACCAAAACGATATATTGTCCGAATTACAATTATATTGCATAGCAAAAAAAGAAAGCTAACGCCGACCTTCCAAGCGCTCGGCGTGGCCGAGGTAGTCGGCGAGACTACACTAATCCCCAAAAGGCCGGCAGCTGCGTTTAATACCAATACGCCGAAAAACGCCAAAACCGCCCACCATGTTTTTTCAAAATACAACTCGTCAAATTCATTTCGAATATATTCGGTTGTCTTTTCGTCTTCGCCCATGTCGTGAATCGCTTTTTTCGTACTTTGCTCGTCGTCAAAGCCGATTTCCCGGTAAAATTCATAACGGTCTGAAATATGGCTGAAAAGCTCATCATACAGCGCTTGCCGTTTCGACGCGGGGAGTTTTGCAGGTAAAACAGACTGAATATAAGCATTAATTTCTTCAAGCATTCAAAATCCCTCCTTAAACGCTTTTCAAAGAATTAAACCGGGGATTTTACTATGGAGCCTGTAACTACCTTGTTGACAGCCGTGGAGTAGCTTTTCCATTCCTCTTTCGATTTCGCAAGCACTTTCAAGCCTTTTTTTGTGATACAATAATATTTTCGCTTGCGTTCGCCGGCGTTTTGTACCCAATAGGATTTTAAGTAGCCGTCGCGCTCAAAATTGTGAAGCAGGGGATAGAGCGTGCCCTCTTTAAAGGAAAACACGTGCTCGCTGCGCAGCTCAATTTCTTTGATGATCTGATAGCCGTAGCGGTCCGCATCCGCTAAAACGGACAAAACCAACAATGCGCTGCTACCTTTGGAAAGTTCTTTTTTTATATCCATAGTTGCACCTCCTAAATAATACATAGAGTTCCTATGCATAGAATAGCACAGTAAAATGTTGTTGTCAAGATAAAATCTGCCGGGGGAGGCGTCTGTTATAGACTAAACAAAAAACAGCTCGCGCAAAAGTACGAACTGCTCATTCAAATTGTAAAATTTTAATGGAAACTATAATCGCGTGCGTGTTATGTAAAAAAGGAAAAGCCCCGAGCGCGAATTGCGCGTCGAGGCTCTCGACTGGTGCGAGTGTTCATAAGGGATTTACTCAAAATATAAGTAAAACCGGCTTCAAACATAGTATTCTGCACTCCCTACCTTGCTTAAACAGAGAAAAAAGAAAGGACAAATACTATGAAAAATAATAATATTTCTTACAGACGAGTTGGCGACTATAACATTCCTAACCTTGTATTACCGCCCGAAGAAGCAAATATCACTCTTGGCAAATGGGGTATGTTACATAAAGATTACCTGCTTCACCACAAAAAGGTATTGTTTACAACACTGCTTACTCAGGGCAAACTTTATCAGCACTGTGTCGAGGTAGAAAAACAGGCTCGCGAGACGTTTGACACTCTTGTTGAGCAGATGATAAAAGCTGAAGGTGTAACCGAGCAGATGAAAGCAGAAAACCAAATGATGTTTGTGAATACATTGAATAACATTCAATCGCAAGCAAGAGAAATAGTTTGTAATGAACTAATATACAAATAAATGATTAGGGGCTGTAAAAAAAACTTTCGTTTTTTACAGCCCTATTTTTTCAACGTATAAACACACCATCAACAACAGCCTTAACGGAATATTCCGTTAAGGCTGTTGTTAGGTAACTGTCAAGTATAATACTCATATTTGATAATTATTCTATTATTTCTGCTTCTAAGATTTTATTGATACAATCATATTTCGAAAGTTCATCCGTAACCATAGGCTCATTTGTTTCATTTGCGTAATCAACAATTTCGCGCAGATATGTAATATCTTCTTTTTGGAGCATATTGTCATTGAAATTTTCAACTGCTGCTCTTATTCTTAACACACGCACAATATTTGCGTGCTTCTTTTCGGTAAGGTCGTAGAAGAAGAACGGTACTGCAACGATTATTGCACCAATAAGAGAAAGTACTGACTGATAGAAGAAAATATTATTTCTGAGTTCGGCATTTTGCAGTGCAAGGGAAATATCGTCGGAAAATTCTACTCCGCCGAATGAAAGGAACAAAGGAGTAAGCATTCCGGTGAACACACCGATTACGGTTGTAACAATCGCCATATAGTTCTGCCAGAATCCCTCAAGACGTTTTCCCGTTTTCATTTGAATATCGTCCATTATATCCGAAGTCATAAGGCCCGTTAAGAAATAGAAGCCTCCAAAGAACTGTTCAAAGAATGAAACAACAAGAATAAGCACAGGGTTTTTGTGGAAAAGAACCTGAAGTGCAATCATTACTACATATCCCCCACAGGAGAGTATCATCAGATTTCTCTTTCCCATTTTTTTGATAAGCAACGGTCCCACAAGCAGTGCAACTGCAATGGCATTCATCAGAATTGTTGAGCAATACAGACCGACAACTGTTTTTGCGGTGTCGGATACAAAACTGTATTGAGTTATCCAAGTGGTAATGTTTGCAAGATTTCTTATGGCATTAAATGCGTTGAATATTGTTATAATCCAAAAATATTTGTTTTTGCTGAGAAGTCTCATACCCTCCAAAAACTTAACCTTTGCAACATATTCCTGATTAACAATGGTCCTTTCCTCAACGCCCTTGACGAGCAAGAACACCATTAAAACACCTATTACACCGCAAACGGGGAAAATGATACGGTACATACCGACTGCGTTCCAGCCGCCCTGATTTGCAAAAAGTGTTCCTGCAAGAATAGGCAGAATAATATTTACAATCGAACTTGGCAGACCTGACACCAAGCCCTTGATTGAACCTATATTTGCTCTTTCCTGGGCAACTGTTGAAATGGTTTGCTCAATTCCTGCAATGCACTGATTTAGAAGCGTAATAAAAAACAAACCGATTTGAATAAGTATAAAGGCTAAAAGAATACCTAAATTAAAATCAATTGTGGAAGATTCAAGAACTCCCATAATAGGAATTGCGGGAAGCGGCATGCTGAAAATATGAATATTCATCCACGAAGCCGGTATGTACGGCACAAATGAAAAACTGACAGCAGTTCCGATTGCCGACCAAACTAAAAACGGTTTAAATTTACCGCTTTTGCCGTTGGAGTTATCAATCATCATTGAAAGAATAGGCGAGCGAATGATTGCAATTGCAGAAGCAAGGATAGTAAGCACCCACGCCATACCTGTTGACATTTTGAAGTATGAAATCATCAGGTGAACGCTTGTTGCAATTGTTGTGTACTGTGTCAAAACGCCTAACAGATTCGGGCTTCCGCATCCCGCAGCAAAGGCTGCAAATTCTTTGTAGGAAACCTGATAGCCCTCAGGCGGCTTGTTCCAATGGGATTTGAATTTACCAACACCATTGACAATCTTGGTTTTCAATGTTTCTTTTTCTTTTGTTTCACTCATAAGTATTCTCCTGGATATTTACAAGAACTTTTGCTCTAAAAACGCAATTACCCGGCAATTACTTAATATATGCTTTTATTGTTGCCAGCCTTTTACCCTTTGTTTTATCGTTTGGTTTTTCATTGTGAAACGGTACTGATTATAAGTTCGTCAGACTAATCAGTTTTTTAAAAAAGAGCTTATTATTCCTGTAAGCGATATCAATACTCCAAACAAAGTGAAAATTCCGCTTAAGCCTATTATTGAGTTTAATACAGCAGGTAATAAAAAGGCAAGCGCACAGCCTGTCGTAATTCCTGTCAAAAGCATTGCCGCAAAATTCGTTGTCTCTTCTTTTTTGCCTGATGCAATTAAACTTTGAATAAGATCTATCACTGCGATTATACCGCAGCATACACTTATCATCATAAAAACAACATTTGCAATAATAGCAATACCGCTTACTGTTTGGATAATCAGAGTACCTGTAAATCTGCTAATTGTATAAACAGATAAAAACGGCAAAACTATCCAAAGCACACCCATTCCTATCAAATAAAAAGGATACATTCTTTTATTTTCAGTATCATATTTGAATTTAATAACAAAGGTCAGGAAAGCAAGTATGCCTGCTGCAATGAACAATACCGTTATAAGAAAATCTCTTAATGGCAGACCGAAAAGCATAACTATATTATACGAGCCGGCAGTCTGCTCAACAAATTCAATATAGTGATTAATTGCAAAAATTGCTGCCGCTGATAACAGTGCAGAGGTGAAAAAATAAAATATTGACTTGCTTGTTTTGTTAGCAGTTTTCATTTTATATTCTCCTTGCTTTTATCTGATATTGTGCGTGTATCAATAGTAGTTCTTATTGACTTGAGAAGGCTTAAATCGCTGCTGTATTCAACATCCTCCGTAGCGGTAAAAATCATCATACCGCCCAATCCCTTCTCAATAGCATAAGCAGTTTTATCCATTGTCATCTGTGTTCCCGAAAACCACATTCCGTTTGAATAATTCTGGAAGCGATCGGCAGGGGTGTATTCAGGATTGTCATAGTTTATCCATATGCCTGAGCCGTCTTTCGGTCTTGCGTAAAACGGCAAACCTAAATTAATTTGCTCCGGCTTAAAGCCTTTGTCAAGGAAATATTCAACAGGCTGTACGGCGCCGCTTGCAAACGAACTGTGATTACCGTCATTGTCAAACAAATCGTATGACATAATTTCTATTTGGTCAAGAGCATCGATTGCTTCCTTGCTCATATAAAAATTCCAAGGGCAAACCGCACAGGAAACCTTCATATCATATTTTGAAAGTGCCTTTTTCAGATTTATAAGATGCTCACTGAACAAATCCCATTGGTTCCTGTTGGGATACTCCCAGTCGTAGCTTACGCCGTCAAATCCGTATTCACGCAAAAATGCAACGGTATTTTCAATAACAACATCTCCGTACTGTGTAAATACGGTATCAGGGTCGCAGGCATTAAAGAATACGGTGGCAAAAATTTCAAGGTCCTTTTCGCCGTAAAAATCTCTCATCTGCTTTACGCAAGCCTTTAACTCATCACCTGTTAAACCGTCGGGGATAATAAGCTCACCCTCATTGTTCCATTTTGCCGATGCGATGATATGTATTTGATTTACCACATCACAATACTCCGGCTGAAGACAATTACTTGATTCGGGATTAAACAATTCTCCTTTTGCGAGCTGCGGTGTTACAACATAATCCGATACTCTGAAGCCGTCAATATTCTTTTTTGGAGAATTGTATATCTCGATTTCGCTGATTTTGAAACAACCGTTTGTTGATGTGGCTTCAAATTTCAACTGCTTGGCAGTAACGGTATCAAATGCACAGTAGCGATAATCCTCTACCGAATCCTGTCTGTAAAATGTTTCCCAATGTTCGTTGCCGGGAGTATCGACATAATATGAAAGACTGAAATTCTTTATTTTCCAGCCCTTTTCACGAATTACAACCGTGTTAAAAGTCTGTTCCTCTTTGAATGTTAAAACAAGAGAATCCGTACTTTTTGATGATTTCCATACAGTTTTCGTATCGGAATCAACAGCATTAACAGACTTCTTGCTTTCCTTACTGTCAGCAACGCTTTCAATCTGAGATGAAGCTAAATTCTCTGCATTTACAGGGGTTTCCAAATTTGTAAATCCATCACCTGCCAATGCCGTCAAGCTAAAAATCAGAGCAACGCAGAGAATAATTGCAACAGTTGATATTATTATTTTCTTTTTCATAAAAACTCTCCTTATTCTAACGGTTCAACCTCAAAGGAATATACAAGAGGTGAAGTGTAGCCGAATTTAATTTGATGCTCCTTTGACGGAATAGGTCCGCAGCTTCCCGAGCCCGTACCTCTCACAAAGCCGTCAACGGCAGTAAATGTAGTAGCGGTATCAGGTAAGTCCTCAATATGCTTTGCTGATTTAAGCTGATTTAATGTAAAGTGATTTGCATTGAAGCTGAAGTAATTCTCCACGGCAGTAAATTTCAAACCTGTACCGTTTTCATTCATAACAATACTGTAACGAACATCGCCTCTGTTTCCTGAATCCTGAGGCTTGATATATTTGTGAGGCATTTTTGAAACAGTAGTTTCATAAACACCTATTGGAGAATGTTCCTTGAAGTCGGAATAGTTTTCAACCGGTCCTCTGCCGTAATACTCAACATTTTCAAAGCTTTCCGGAAGCTCACAGTGAACGCCGAAGCGCGGCAGTTGGTCGGTGAGAGGACAAACCTTTTTGAGAGAAGCGTTAATTCTCATTTTGCCGTCTTTTTCAAACAAATAGTCAACCCTTGCTCTTGCAAGTATAAACAGTCCTCTTGTTACAAAATTATAAACGGTGCTTACGCATTCTTTGCCGTTTACATTTTTCTCTTTACATGAAACAAGTTTTGCCCTTGAGCAGTCAAGACCGATGATTTTCCAGAAAATCACCATATACTGATCATTATCAAGCCTGCCTCGGTAAATATGAGGAACAAAGCCACTCATTTTATCAAGAGGGTTTGTGTTGAGATATTCGTTGCCGTTAACAAAATAACTGACAAGTCCTTTACTTTTTTCAAATACAGCCTTCCCGTTTTCGAATGAAACACTGATTTTATCTGAGCTTTCGCTGACTTCAGCGCAGCTGCAAAGACTTGATGTCTTAATTTTTGACAGAGAAACGACTACCTGCTCAACTGCAATTTCTTTGCCGGAAATTTTTTCTCTGTATATAAAGTTTACAAAAGTGTCACAGTCTTTCACGGAAAAAAATTCAGAATTGATTTTAATTCTTTCTTTTGTGCCCGGTTTAATTACAGCATCAATATTTCCCGTTCCAATAATTTTACCGTTATTGATTATCTCATATAAAATATTAATATCCGAACTGTCTTTGAAATATCTTGTATTTTTCAGCTCAAAGAAGCCGTTTCCCGAATATTCAGCCCTTATCGGTCTGTAACAGACTTTCATTTCAAGAGCACCGCTTGAAGGTTTGCGATCGGGGTAAAAAAGTCCGTCAACGCAGAAGTTTCCGTCGTGAATAGGCTCATTATGGTCGCCGCCGTATGTCCACTTGTATTTTGCATTTTCATCATAAACACTATGGTCTGCCCATTCCCATATACAACCGCCCATAAACTGATTTGAGGAATAGAAAAGCTCCATATATTCCTCAAGTCCACCGGGTCCGTTACCCATTGCGTGAGCGTATTCACATTGGAAGAACGGCTTGCCCTTGTACTTGTTTCCGGCAGTACCCTTTAATATTTTTCTCATTAAATCGGGAGTGCCGTACATTCTTGATACAACATCATACGCCCAACGCTTTGAACGAATTGCACCCTCATAGTGAACCGGGATTTCAGGATTTACCTCCTTCAAGAAGTCATAGCAAACATCCTGGCATTTGTAACCGCCCGATTCATTTCCCAAGCTCCACATAGTGATTGACGGATGATTTTTATCTCTTTCATACATTCTCTTAACTCTGTCAAGATAATGTGACGCCCACTTAATATCATTGCTGAGTCTGTTTGGGTTATATGTACTGTGTGGCACTGCATAAAAGCCGTGTGTTTCAATATCTGCCTCATCAACAACATAAAGACCGTACATATCGCACATAGTCAAAAATACAGGGTCAGGTGGATAGTGTGAGGTTCTTACTGCATTGCAGTTATATTCCTTCATAAGCTTAATATCAAGCTCAAGGTCGTCAAGAGAAACAGCATAGCCCTTTGTCATATGGGTATCGTGGTGATTAACGCCGAGCATTTTTATAGGCTTGTCATTGAATAAAAATACCTCGCCGTTAATTTTTACATCCTTAAAGCCAATGTAGGTACGAATAACCTCAACATCTTTTATTTTGATTGTAACCTCATAGAGATTGGGTGTTTCTGCCGACCATTCATTTACTTTAAGATTTTTTATAATTGTGTTGCTTTCCTTTGTTGTAAATAGGTCACAGGAAATGTCAACATCATCAAAATTACCATCAATTTTGATTTTCAAATCATAAGTACCATCAGCATTTTTGCTTGTTCTGAAGAGGAAATCGTCAATATGCTTTTCCTCCTGATTAATGATATACACATCACGGAAAATACCGTTTTCTCTAAACATATCCTGGCATTCAAGATATGTGCCGTTACACCATTTATAGTTTACGGCAATAATTTCATTATTGCCCTCATTTACAAATTCTGTTATATCAAATTCAGCGGTATTATGTGAGCCTTCGGAATAGCCAACATATTCGCCGTTAATATAAAGTGCCAAAGCACCTGCAACGCCGAGAAACGAAATAATTTGACGGCTGTATTTTTTCAATTCTACATTCTTTCTGTAAATGCCGACAGCAACATCCTGCGGAATGTGAGGTGGCTTTTTAGGGAATGGATAACGAGTATTGATATACGCAATTTGGTCATATCCGTTTCTCTGCCAGGTGCTTGGAACGGATAAAACATCAAAATTAATATTATCTGTATCAAGTATACTTGGAATATAACTTAATTTGTTGTAATACTTGAAATCCCATTCACCGCTTAGTAAAACTACTCTGTCGGAATTAAAGCGTTCGTTTTTGTAGTCGGTTTTGCTTAAAGCATCATTATTTGAAAAAGGAATAAAGTATGCTCTTGCAGGGAGCTTATTCTCATCAATCACATTAAAATCAGAATGAATAGCTCTATTAACCGAATATTTCATTTATTGCTCCTTTCTGTGATAAGCATAGCTATCGCCCTTTGCAATTTCTATTGTATATCCATTGATTTTTACGGTATAGTAATCTCCGTTTATCACTGAAATATTGTATTCCTCTCCAAACAAATTGAGTTTATTAAAATCAATTCTATCCCATTTTTTCGGTAAGCTTGGTTTTATTTCAAAGGAGTCAAAGCCTGTTGGTCGATAGCCTAATACACCCTCTGTAAAAATTCTCAAATACAAAGCACTTTCCGCTGAAAGCTGTGCGGAGTTACCCTCCGGAAATGCTTCAACAGGATATGGAGGATGACATCCGAGCAGACGTTCCTTTGAATAATTTTCTAATACATCAAGTGCCTTGTCAGCCTCGTTACTATAAAAAAGACCTCTTATTGCATATAATGCCGACCGATTCCAGTAGGTCTTATCTCCACTTCTGGTTAAAAATCCGCCGTGTTTGTAAAGCTTATTTGAAAGCAGGGCATTTATTGTTTCGTCCTTTCTTTCAAAAATGCCCACGGTAAGCGGCAAGCATATCCATGAACGAAGTTTACTTTCCTCATTACAATATTTGTATGTATCATAACCTTCAACATTGGCGCCAAAATATTGCTCAATACCCATCTTGATTTTCTCGGCAAGTGATAACAGATAATTTGCCCTATCATTATTACCGAATGACCTATAAATATATCCAAGTGATATAAACGCATCATAAGTAATGCATGATGTAGAAAGATTTGCTTTTCCGCTTTCAAAACGATTTTCAAGCTCGTCACTGTCACTTTTCACTATATAATCATCAGTTATATTTTTAACGACATAATCAACAGCCTTTTCAATGCTCGGCATAAGCTCATTGGCTGTTTTTCTGTCTCCGGTAGTAAGAAGATAACGACACAGACCATAAAGATACATTGAGGTGTCACCTCTGTCTCCTGCGCCATTCCATATTCCGTCACCGCAAGCAACAATACTTGTAGGAATAGCCTTGTCACTTGAAGCAAGCCTTGAATATAAGCGATAGCAATTTAAGCTTTGCTCTTGCCCTTTTTTATAGCCAAGATAAGCAAATAACGGATTTGCGTATTCGCACTGGTCGTTGGTCCATAGCGCAGCATAATAGTTGCCGCCACCCGGTCCGTGCATTTGCCCGTTTTTAGTATTAAAAATACTTTCACAAGCTCTTATTTTGCACAGCTCGGTCATTTTATTTAACAAATTGTCAGGAGTTGAGACAGACAGGTTGTTCTTAAGACCGCCAATAAAATTCTGCCTTTTATCAATCTGATTCGTTATCTCGTCTAAGTCCAATGCTTCTGCCGAATAGCATACTGTAAGAGTTATGCTTTTGCCCGGCTCAACAGTAAATTTCTGTTTTGAATTAATAGGCTCGTTATTGTAAAACACTTTAGTAAAAGCGAAATGCTGATTTTTATCAGCAAAATAACAACCGCTGATTTTTTTACAAGCCTTATAATCGTCCAAGAATACAGTCCTTGAATTGCTACTCTTATTTGTAAAAATTATATTCTCTATTAACGCCTTTTTATCGTAGGCAGGAAAAAATTGACGAACAATATCAAAGCTTTCACTTTGTTGCTCAATTCTCAAATATCCATTAAGAAAAACGCTTTTAACAAGGCATTCTTCTTTTTTGATTTTAAAATCCACACTCTGAAAATGATATGTAAAGCTACCCTGTGTTACATTTGGATTAACTCTAATTTGAGGGAAAACACAAAGGATATATAACTTTAGTTTTCTGTTTTTGCTTATTCGATAGCTAATAATTGATGAAGCCTCGAATCCAGCCATTTCAATATGATTAAAATGTGGTAAAACCTCATCGCTTGCAGTATATTTTACTCCGTTAGCTGTTAATGAATAAAACTGCTTTTCTGCGTTTTTTACATCGAACTTTGCCCATAGTGGAAATGTTAATGGTTTTCTGTAAATTAATTTCATAATCATTACCTGCGTTTCTTTATTTTGAAGGAAAACGAGGCGTTGTCCTCATACCACAGAGGAAAGTTTGTGCCCCAAACATTGTCATATAGAACATAGGAAATTCCGTCGGTAGCGCAATCTTCGATTTTATTGTCATATTCAAGAATTTTGCCCTGACCTAAAGATATAAGAGGTGAGTGGAGATTTTGGATTTCAAATTCTTCTCCACTACATTTAAAAGTGCATTTTTCTACAGCGTGAAGATTCCTTCCACCCATAGAAACAACACTTTTATAATCAATACTACTGCCAAGCTTTGTCAGTGAAAAATCATCAAAAGCAGGATAAAGATGAAGGAAGATCGCCTCGGTTGTGCGATTAGCATCCTTGTCAAGCCAAAGCACATCAAAAGAAACTCCCTGAGCGTCAATAGTGTATAACACCTGAATTGTTCGCGGTGCTCCGGCTAAATCGCAGGCAGTCTTATCACATTTGAGATTGATTAACACCTTCGTTGCAATATCATCGCTTATTATAAATGCATCTGTCATTTTATAATAAAATCGTCCCTCGGATATTTCCCGTCTGCGTATTTCAAGAGCGGTCTGCCGAAATCGGGATATGCCCACACACCGTTTTCTTCAAAATTACGGGAATAGTGACTAAACCAATAATCGTAATCTTTGCTTGTATAGGAGCGGTATTCTGCAAACGGTCTGTCATTTGCTTTTACTATTTCCTGTCCGTCACAGGAGAGCATACCTATTCCGCCATAGCTGTTTATTGATAGCTCATAGCCAAATGCCTTTACGGTGCCATCAAGCTTTTTTGCATCATTAAGAGTAATAAGGCTATTCGGTACAAGGCGTGAAAGTGCCTTTTTTGCCTGTTCCTTATGCTCTGCATTCAAATGACTTACAGCCTTATCAATATACCCTCTTTGCTCCTGCCAGCTTTTTTCGATTATACTGTACGAGCTCTTAAATCGGATTTTATTAATTATGTTTAGAATATTATACGGAAAATCTCTAAACGGATGCTTGATAATAATTTTATCTCTTTTTCTTGCTCTTTGAAAATCAGCCTTAATATAATTCTCATAATCGGCGAAATAACATTTTGTGTCCATACCGCAGGTATGCTCTGCAACACATAGAAGATTGTCGGTAAAGCCGATGTATTCCTCGCTGTTTCTTTTCATTGATCCATCGGCAAGCCATTGTCTTTTAAGGCGCATCAGCTCTCGCAAACAAGCGGATTTGTACGGGTCAGACGCACTGCCGTGAATCCAGGTGTCGCCGATTTCGTCTTCGACAACCGGCAATTTATCCCTAACCTGCCAAATAGCCTCGGCATAATCGTCAAGAGTGCCTGCCTCTACCTCATAATCGGGGAACTCATTTTTTATTTTTTCTAATTTTGCCAAAACTTTATCCGGTGAAGGTGCACCGTGATTATCAAGGGTATGGTCAAAATAAAGCACCTCGTCAATCAAATCACTTTTGAATGCTCCACCGTAGTCGCCCGAATAAATGACAACTATCTCATCGTTGCCGTTTTTCCATAAAAAGCACTCGGGAACTTTGGGTACTGCAGAGGCGCCGTTGACACCTATGTGCAAAAGTTTGATGCCGTGTTTTGCCAAAATGGGAACAACTGATTTTGTGTGTCCCGGCACATCGGTCATTTTTGCACAAACAGTTTTTCTGCCCCTTATTTTGTCAATCATATCTACAATAGAAAGACCGTAATCAAGTGTGTCGCTGTCAAGCAATTCCGTATGAGTAGTAAACGGAAATGCGTGTGGGACAATGTTTCCGCATTTTATGGCATTAGTAAGGCTTTCTTTCTGCTCGGAAGTACCGTTTTCCAATGCTTCTTTTAAAATCCATGAGCCCGTAGTCCAGATAAATGATTTCTTTTCTGCAGTATTCACCTGTCGGGACAAGTCTATGGCTCCGGGAATAAACATATCAATATATTTTTTTCTTATGTTTTCGGCATAGTCTGTAAAGCCTAAATCCAAATGCGTTTTTGATACAACAAATGCTTTTTTCATAGCTAATCCTTTAAGTTTTATCAATATAAGATGCCGTTTTGAACATCAAATTTCAACATTTTTTCAACACCGTTTTCCGTGTATTCTGTTTCTATAATATTCTTATCTGTAAATTCCGCACGTTTTATTACAACATCTCTGTCAGCAAAAGCATCATACAGTGCTTTAAGCTGATTAGTAGAATACTCGTCGGTGTTATCTGAAATAAAGAGAAGACTGCCGAAAAGTGAATTTATTTTGGATTGCAGTTTTCTTTGCTCAAAGGTAGTTTTAATGTTTGTATCTCTCAAAAGAAATACATCGGGGTCATTCATCCATGCTCTGCCGTTTAAATGACGGCGGAAAATTGTATTACACACCGCATGTGGAGTAGAAACATCTTCTCTCGTTATATTTTTTCTCTGTTTCCAATTAAGTGCAATATCAGAACCGATACGGCAATAATCCACCTTACCGAATGCCGGCATAAGCGGTACACCGCAACCTAAAATCAGTTTATCGCCACAACACTCACGAAGTAAATCCATGGCATCGCACATAATTTCGCCCCTTGTTTTATTATGAATTGGCAGTACGCATGCACCGTAAAGGAAGTCAAGTTTTACTAAATCGTAGCCCCAAACATTCAGTACAACATCAAAAACATGCTTAATATATGCACGGGCTTCTTCGTTATAAATATCAAGTGAATAAAATCCACCCCAGTTATGACCTGTGTTATAGGGCTTGCCGTTTTTGCCTTTAATGAACCAATCCTTATGCTCTTTAAAAAGATTTGAACTTGGCACACCTGCAAAGGGTGCAAGCCATAAGCCCGCAATCATACCGTTTGAGTGAATATCATCTGCAATTTTTTTCATTCCGCTCGGGAATTTTTTACTGTCCGTAACAAGCCAGTCGCCTATTGCTCTTTGGTAACCGTCGTCTATCTGGAAGCAATCAACCCTTGTGTCAAGTTTGGAGATGCTTTTCAAATCACGGTTCACATCATTCTCGGTAATACCACCGTAATAGTTATACCAAGTGGTATAACCGTTTCTTCTTTTATTTTCTCGGCAAACAACATCCATCTGCTCAAAATATGTATCAAATGCCTTTTCGTATTCATCGGAAATAACCGTCATTGACAAAAGTTGCGTTTCCTTTGAAAAAGTAACGCCTTCAAGGTCTTTGCCTACAGTAACACACTGATTGTTAACATCAAATGTTACAACCGTGAAGCCACTGCGTTCACTCAGAGAACCGTATAAGTCAATATGATTGCCGTTTCTTACATAACCGTAAGACCAACCGTAAAATTCACCCTGATTGCGCGGGAATTTGTGAAACAGGTTATCTCCTGACTTAACCATACCGATATTTTTGAGCGGAGTATTCTTGGTGAAAAATTCTGTTAACCGTGAAAGTTCGTTCATCTTGCCCTTCGGTTCATATTCAAGACTGTCGGTCCAGCTTTGATAACCGTTGACAAATATTCTGTCACTGTCTTTATAAGAATATTTTAATTTAACATAAAACTCATCTATGTTAATCTGCGTTTTAGGTAAAATCGAAACATAAAGTTGTTGCTTTTCGTTTTTAATATTCAAATCAAAATGCTCGGTTTTTGAGGAATCTGCTGTGAAAATTTTCCCGTCTGCCCGATATTTTATACTGAATGAAATGTTCATATCTTTTTCCCTTTCCGTACCCGATTATTGTGTTTTGATAACAACACAGTCAGTGCTCTCAGCACCCCAAGAGTCAATTGCAAAAATCTTGTATGTATGCTCTTTGCCGTCTGTTTTCAGACTCAGGGTGACAGAATTGCTCATATTTTCAATTCCGTTATAGTAATCGCTGAAAAACAGTTTTTCGTCCTTGCCGTCAATTACAACTTTGTACGAATGAACAAAATCATCGTCCTCGCCGGCAGTAAAGGTCAATTCAACATTTTCTCCGTTGACAACTGCTTTTCCTGTTGTGTCACTAATAACGGGTGCTTCATTTCTGTTTTTTCTGTTTTCAAAACTATATTTACCGTCATTTTCGTATGGCAAATCAAAAGTCCAAAGCATATCGGATTTACGCTCAATACCCGATTCGCTGCCGTCAAAACTTATACGGTGTATTTGAATTTCAGCATTTGTAAACTCCATAATATAGCCCATCGGGTTTTGGTCTGCATAAGGCGGGATTGTGCCGTTTTCCTTGCCTGTTTCAAGCTCAATGTAAGAAAGAGACTGTGTTTGAATAACAGTGTAATCGCCCTGCCATATTGTTCGCTCGTCGAGAACCGAATAATGAGAATGTCCACCGAAAAGAACTACATTTTGATATTTTGAAAGCACATCATTGAGTGAACTGTCGCCCCACTCATCACTGCCGTAACATGTATCCTTTGGCTGATTGTGAGTCATAACAAAAATCGGCTTGCCCTGTGAATCGGCACTTGCTTTTTCAAGTTCCTTTTCCAGCCATTTTGATGTTACCTTGTAACCGGCTGACATACTGCCGTTATTCGGAGAGGCTCCGATAAAGTGATAGCCGTTTACTACATAATGTGTCCAAGGGGATTCGTTCATTACCTCTTTAAATGCCTTGATATGATTTATTGCAGAAAAAACACTTTTGTTCCAAAAATCGTGGTTTCCCATAATTGTCTGTATAATGGGTTTGTCATCACCGTAAACCTCGTCAATCGTGCTTTGATAAAGTTTAAAGGCAAAATATGTTCCTAAATCGCCTATATCGCCGGGGAACATAATCATATCTACATTGTTATTCTTCATAGTTGTTAATGCGTCTTTGAGATGCTTAACATAAAGGTCGCTTTCCTTTAATGCTTCTTCGGTCGGCGGAAGTTGAGTATCGGAGATAATACCAACCTTAAAATTTTTGTTTTCTGTTGTAAATTCCTTGATTTTGGTTTTTCCTATAATGATTTTGTCGCCGAAAGCATATAAACAGCCTGCTGTAATGCCTGATGCCAATGCGGAAACGAGCATTATTGATGTAACAGCAATAATATTTTTTTTACCCTTTTTCATTTTATTTCGCCCTTTTCTTAAAATATCCGTATTTGTTAATAAGTAATGCTATTCCGCTGATTATATCTTCTATATAATCTTCAGACACCTTAAACTCGGGTATTGCATATACGGGCAGTCCGTTTGTCGCAATATCGAAAATTCGCATAAAGTCGTTTTGCCTTTTTGATTTATAAAAGACAATAATTTCAGGATTGAAAAATACAATAGCGTTTCTGACAATTTTTGCAGGATATGAAACCCCCATGATGTTTTTTCTTAAATCATTTATATAACCGACCTCACCTGCAAATCCCGTATTGCCCTCAATTAAATGACCGTTAACAATGCCTGCCATGCCGACACCGTTATGACCAAATTGCATTGTAACTATATTTTTTGAATTTATTTCATCTGTGTTAAAAACACCCAAAGCAGTAAGCTTCATATCGTTTTGTACAACAACATTTGCTTTGTATTTTTCTTCAAGTTTATTTTTTATATCAAAGCCTACCATTTCAGGATTATAATACCAATCAAGCACAACGCCGTTTTTTACAATACACGGTAACGAAACCCCGATAGTACCGATTGTATATTTTCTTGCCTGCTTTTCAATTTCTTCATTGAGAGCAGAAAAAAACAAATTCATTTCAAAACTTTTTTGATAATCTTCAACGCAATTTATTGCAAAGTCAAAAACCTTGATTATTAAATTATTGTTATCAACAATAGCAATAAAATAATATTGATATTCTCTGTTTATTAAATATTGTCTTGCTTTTCTTCCGCCGGTTGATTCGGCGATATTCCCCTCAATCGCCATACCATAGTCAATGGCTTGTGCAACACATTTTTTTACGGTAGTAAGCCCTCCGTCTGTGTTTTGGGAAAGTTCAGACAAACTGCAAGTCCCTTTATTCCGCAACACTTGTAAAATGTCTGACAAATTTTTGTTTCGTATATTCTTTAAAGTGTCTTGCTCAATCAATAATTATTCCTCCAAAACTACTTATAACACCGGGTGTTAAAAGTTATTATACATTTAACACAACGACTTGTCAATAAGAGTTGATATTTAATAGGAATTATTACTCTTTTATAAAATAAACCACACGAAATCCGCAGTTGTAAGATAATACACAAGTCCCAAAAGACTGCAAAAGGTATTAGCACTGCCGTTGAAATCGGGATTTTGTAAAAGTGCTTTTTCCCAGCCCATTTCAGTTGGATCCGCCGCAATATACCGCACATTTTCGGACGGTGTTATTCCGATGCGGCAAAAAGCGATGTGAGAGCAGAATAAAGGAAAAAATTTTTGAATGCAGTTCAAAAAAACAGCATTTTTTGTTTACTGTAAAAGCGTAATATGGTAAAATCGTTAAGGGGATAGTGGAAACCGAGAAACTTCCCAAATACTTTGATGTATTTTCACTAAACGATGTTATTTTAAATATAGAAAAAGTAACGATTATTCAATAACGCTCAATGACAAAACGGACAAAGGAGTAATAATGCACATAAAAAACAACATATTCAAATCAATTTACAGATTTCTTTTTCTTGTTCTTTGCGAGGCTGGAATTATATTACAGTATGCCGCAATATCGAAAACAGGAAACAGAGATAATCTTATTATGCTTTCCTGCTATTACACAATGATTTCAAATTTCATATGCTTTTTGTATTTTGCTTACCTTACGGTTATTCGCCCGAAATCGGAAAAATCGGCGGTGAAAGGTGCCATGGTTATGTGCATTGCCCTTACAGGAATTGCATATCATCTGCTTTTGTCGGGAAATATGGAGACCGTCGGAATTTTATCCCCCATGCTTATAATATCCAACCAACTTGTGCACACCGTGGTACCCATAATGGTGTTTTTCGATTATCTTTTATTTACGCCCAAAGGCAGTTTTAAAAGTTTTGACCCTCTTACATGGACTTTAATACCAATCGCATACCTTATTTTTGCGGTGGTTCGCGCGGAGATAAGCCCCCTTATGTTCAGCGGTTTCGGCGGCACTTCGAGCCGCTATCCCTATCCTTTTATGGATTTTGATTTGCTGGGTACGGGGAAAGGCATATTGATAATTATTGTAATGTCCGTTATATACATAGCCATGGGGTATCTGCTCTATGTGCTGGACAGACTGTTGGGCAAGAAAAGGAAATCATAACCACTAGTTTACTAGTGATTATGATTTTCGGAAAAGTTCTTGACAAGTGAACAAACGTTCTTTATAATAGTAAATTGGTAAATAATGTATTTACCCTACAACTCAATATAATCTGAAACACATATTTTTTTACTTGTTGGCTTTATGCCAACACATATTATCTGACCGAAGAAAGTATGGTCCGATACTCAGTCAGCAACATACGGACAATCAGAGCTTAAAGTTAAGCCGTTACATAGTTTCAGTGCAAACTCTGCGGGAGGATGAAATGTCCTCCCGCTATTTGTGCTGTCTATGTGACGGCTTTTTTGTTGTGCAATTTTAACAAAAATAAAAAAGTTTTCAATTTTGGTTAATTTTTTGCCTTTCTAAATCCTTACCCCTTGAGGGATATTTTCTCTCGTGTACCTTGACAACTGAATGACCGTTCGAAAGTGATATGACTTTGCGATGATATGACCAAACACAACGCTCTTTTCAGCGGGTACATAGTCCACGCCGTCGTATTCTGTGTAAGCGGGTGTTTTTGCTTTGGGGTCAATACCCCATTTCTTGGTGAGCCAGCGCCCGTAAATCAAATAGGCACCGAGCAGAACGACGATTGCAATCAAAATGATGATAACGCCATTCATAACTACTCCTCCTTAATATGTTTGAGTAAACATTAACCTGTTCTTTTTTCTTTGTCCATTACTTTTCCTCACTTTAATCTTTTATTGAATAAAAATGCATTATTATGATTCGGTATTATGTAACCCAAATGTTCAAAAGCCTGTAAATATGTTGTTTCCTTTTTCTCAATATATTGAGAAGAGTCCTCAATCTCGTAATCATAAAAAGGAAGCATTTGATTTACTAAATCGTCCATGCAATTTTTCCAATATTCTTTAGCGTTTCCAATTTCAGCTCTATTGATCCTTGAGTGTTCTTCCATTAGTTCGTATTTTGCGGTAGCCATCAAATCACGAAGTAAATCTAAGCCTTCCTGTCTTTCGCGCTCACATATATCAAAAGCATCACAGGTTTTAGCATATACATTTTTACCCTCTTGAATAATCGCAATAGGAACGACTAATGCATTCCGGTTGCAATAGAGCAATATGGAAAAAGATTTAAGATGTGTATCGGCAAGAATTTTGATATGCAAAATTATGGTAGTGATAACGAGGGTAAATCAAAAGCGATTACAGACTTGCGAGATGTAATGGCAACTCTTAAATATGATATTTGGGAGTCTGAGCCGCAGCTTAAGCGAAGTGAGCTTGTTGGCGATGAATGGGAAAACTACATAAAAGACCGTCTTGCCGAGTGGCCATACTTCTCGGTGAAATATATTGATGATTTGACCTACCATCCTAAGAATATTACACCCTATGATGAAGCATTTGCACATCTTAGTATTATTACACCTACGGCGCAGAATGCTTTTCTATTTAATAAGCGTATAGAGTAAAACTGTTAAAGGGCAGGCACAAGCCTGCCCTTATTTGCAAAGGAGAATAAAAATGAATTACATAATGATTAAGTGTTTAATAACAATAGCATTGCTTTTTTGTGATATATCTACAATACCCCAATAGCAAGGCAACATTGGGAGAGCAGGCTTTAAGTTCCACGCACCTTCGGGGAAATACATAATATTTCCACCTTGTTTAAGATGCTCAGTCATTTTTTCTGCAACTGCCTTGCGATCTTCCTTTACTCTTTCATTAAAAAAGAAAACACCGTTTAGTGTAATGAATGCCCCATCAACCAACCCTTGCAGATGCTCATAATCGCCCGTAAGAACATAAAAATGTTCTTTTAGCGGAATAAAGGAAACTTCAATATCAAGTTTACCGATATGAGTAATTGCAAAGATAATTGGTCTATCTGTATTTTCTCTTTTATCATAAAGTACTTCACACTAAAAACCCGAAAGTGTATTTTTAATCTTAAACACTAAAATTACCAACCAATGTAGGCTACGACGTGTTTTTAGAGATAATTTGCCAAGAAAACTATTCTCGTCTTTTTTTTCTTGTTTTGAAATACAGTTCATTAAACTCTGCTTCGAGTCTTGCTCGTGCTTCGGGGTTTTCTGTTTCAAGCATTCTCTTTTGAGCTTCAGCAAGTATGTTCATTGTTTTCTCCAATCTATGGCAATCTCTTATTAGATAAAAATGCAGTTCCTTTTGTGGGGCGAATATTAGATAAATCTGCTTTGATCTGTTCACGCTCAATTTGCCATTTTTCTTTGCGTGCATATTTCCAACTGAGTTCAAAGGTGTAATATGAACACTCAGAAAGGCGTTTTTCTATATATTTATCCCATTCTGAGTATAACTTATCTTTATCGTAATCAGCTTTGCAAAATGGCAAATCTTCTATAAGAGACCATTTCATTTCAGCCATCTGACTGCGTAAATCTTCAAGAATAGATAAAGGTTCTTCCGTTGGATAAATAGGTTCACCGATTTTTACATAGTAGGTTTTGTTTTTGTCATCAATTTCTTGTGCAAACGGAATGATTGTTGCGTTAGTTTCTTTTGCAATATCAGCAATCCCTCGAAACAATGGCAGCATTGGCAAATTGGGGGATAAATTCCAAGTACCTTCGGGGTACATCATTATATTTCCACCGTTTTGCAAGTGGGTTATCATTTCTTGTTTCGCCCTTGTTCGCCATTCTTTGTCATCACGGTCAACGTAGATCACGCCGTGAAACTGAAGCCAATATCCCTCAACCGTACCGGGTAAAAAATTAGGATCTCCCGACAGGAGCGACCAACGGTATTGCCACAGAACCTCCGCTAATGTTTGTATATCAAATTTACCACAATGTGTCGGAGCAAAAATGATAGGCCCTTGAATACATTTGACAATATTTAATTGTTCTTTGTTTACGATTTTAATTTTCGTGCCACGCAGTAAGCGTTCAATCATTAAAACAAAGATAAGTATATAATGCCAAAGCATTCTAAAAACATTTATCATTCTTCAATCCTGTCTTCCTCAGTAATCTCTCTAACTACTTTACAAGGCACACCGCAAGCGAATACATTAGCAGGGATGTCTTTTGTGACAACACTGCCTGAGAGGTTTTCAATATTAGATGATCCTAAATATCTTGGTAAGTATTATGGATATTTCTACTCTCCTAAAAAGACTAATCAAATGATTGATAGTTTCTCATTAGAATTAAAGAAAGAAAACGGTAAGACCGTTGCTCGTCTGAGTGTTGATTATCGCTCAATAAAAAATAATGGTCAAATAAAGATTGTAAACAAAGTATTGGAAGGCACACCGATACTTGTAAAACCGTCAAGTATCTACATAGTATTGACTGAAGGAACGGGACAGTTTAATATCTTATCCTTCAGCTACGTTCACTACAATTTGAATAATCTTTATTTCAGACGAGGTGCTATGCTCACACACGGCAGAGATGCAACACGGCAGCCATTAATGCAATCCTTTGTTATGTTCGATTACCATCAAATCATCAATGTTCCCCGATAGTCTTTCTCTGTCAACTTTTAGTCCTACTGTTTCCGGAATAAACTTCACCTTATAAATTTCAATAAATTCGTGATACTTTTTGTTAATAAACCTTAAAATCTCTAAATCATAATTCTTCGGTTGATTGTTATATGTTGTATAGCAAATACGAATTCGTTTTTCACTATTCTTTGGAGAAACAACATATCCATACTTTACGTATGGACACTTATTTATTTCAATTTCTAAACACATTGGAGAGATTAATTCTCCATTAATATTAATTCTGTCTTTTCTTCTTCCGGCAACTGTTAGAGCTCCTTTCTCATCAATAAAACCATAATCTCCTAAATCTATACCGTCATTCGTTAAATTGTATTCACAATCATTTAAATATCCGAGTGATGGATAAACAGGTTTATAGTAGATTATTCCCATTTCATTATATTTACAATATTCATCATTCTCTTTTTTTATAACACAATCATTTCCAACTAATATGGGTCCGGATGTACCTTCTATATTGACATCAAGTGTATTTGTAGAAAATGTTACACCAAGTTCTGTTCCGCCCGATCCTAAAATAACTTGTCCATTGAACCCTTGTTTTTCTAGTGCAGTTTGTATCATTCTTATATATTTTTCTATCGAGCCATCTCCACCAACCGTTGCTAATTTAAAATTACTGAAATCGGTTTTTTTGAACTCTGGCATATCAATAACATGTAACCAAGCAACTGGAGGCATTGTTAAACCTTGTATGTCAAGTTTTCTTATCAATTTTAGCAAATCATTTGAAGTAAATTTGGGCACAAGTACATTACAACACCCATTAGATAAACCTAAATGCATAGTGAATTCGCCATATGCTTTCCCACAATATGGCAGGCATTGAAGGAATCTCAAACCATTTTCCAAACCAACATTTATTTGCTCATATTGATACGCTCTTGCATTAAAGCAATCATCTGTTAATGCAACTGCTTTGGGTAATCCAGTTGTCCCTGAAGTGTACTGAACAGATGTTAGTCTATTCTCTTTATAAACAGGTTTTTCGTAATTAATTATCTGTATATTTTTAAAATCTTTAAATGAATAGTATTCTATATTTTTGTTCTTTTTTATTTTTTTGCAAGTTAATGCTTTGTAAAAAAAATTTATGATAGGAATACTTTCAAAAGGAGTTACAACAAATACTTTTTTAACATTAGTTTCACTTATTATTTGATTTAAATCATCAAGTTTACTATCAAGTATAAATATAATCTCTGAATTAAGTAAATTTAAGCAGTACTTAATTTCATTTGGATTACTTAATGGGAAAATGTTGTTGCAAACAGCACATTTTTCATTAATTGCCAATGACAATTCTGCAGATTCGATTGTATTAGGCATACAAAGCGCAACTGAATCATCTTCTTTTACTCCTAATGTTTCAAGTTTTTTTGCATAGTCAATTATAATTTTATCTAGTTCACCATAAGAGACCTTTTTGCCCAAATATTCTAATGCAACTAAATTTGGATCAATTTTTTTGCTTCTAATGTAGTCATTTTTTGTCATTTTTGGAAATTCAATATGCTTAACGTTTTTGTAATAATCAAGCCAAGGCTTATCTATCGAAGGATAACCTGTTCTTTTTTCTTTGTCCATTACTTTTCCTCACTTTAATCTTTTATTGA
>ERZ1643249.551-NODE-551-length-42285-cov-16.869737_pt1 | contig 42285 bp, 41 predicted proteins | sample MGYA00579263_ERZ1643249 | MGnify/ENA primary metagenome ERZ1643249 (study PRJEB29033, sample SAMEA4952264) | chicken gut metagenome | biome: Broiler Chicken; feature: Gastrointestinal Tract; material: Caecum | place: Ireland | collected 2018 | study: Broiler...
TGACCCTTACCGGTTCCAGAGAGGTATTTATCGAGAATTATAAATGTATCCGGAGGTATCAGGATACCTGTATCCTGCTTCTTTCTAAAGAAAATAAGATCCAGATCGAAGGAACAAAACTGATGATCGTGTATTATACAGATGTAGAAATGAAGATCACAGGAAATATCGGCAGGATCATATTTTTATAAAGGAGGCAGGAATTTGAAAAAATGGGAATTTTACCGGAAAGGGTATGTCCGCCTCCGGTTTTGGGGAGAAAATCCGGAACGTTTTCTGAATCTCTGCGCCTATCACAGGATACCGGTGTGGAATCTGATCAGTATCGACAAAGCTTATGAAATGAATACCACAGTGGAAGGCTTCCGGCGTCTTAGCAGGATCTGCCGGAAGTCCCGGGTGAAAATCAAGATCATCGGAAAATATGGACTGCCCTTCTTTTTTTACAGAAATAAAAAGAGAAAGGCTTTTTTTCTGGGCTTTTTTCTGGGAATTAGTCTTCTTTTTCTTCTTTCCAGACATATCTGGAATATCCATGTAGAGGGGAATGTCTATAACAGCACCCAGGTCATTCTGAACTATCTGGAAGAGCTGGATGTCCGCCACGGAGTTTTGAAAAAGGATCTTGACTGTTCTTATATAGCCGCCAGAATGAGAGAGCGTTTTCCAGATATTACCTGGGTATCTGCAAAGATTTCCGGAAGCAGGCTAATCCTGGAAATAAAAGAAAACGGAGCGCCTGAGAAAACAGAAGAAGCAGAAAAGATCCCCTTCGATATGACAGCACAGACAGATGGAGTGATTGTTTCCATGGTGACCAGACAGGGAACTCCTCTGAAAAAACAGGGAGATGTGTGTGCAGCGGGAGAAGTTCTTATCAGCGGTCGGCTGGATATTAAAAATGACAGTGGCGAGATCATAGGATATGAATATACTCAGGCAGACGGTGATATTTATATTCAACATGATCTGGAGTATTACCAAGACTTCTCTATGAATTATGAAAAACCAGTGTATACCGGAGAAAAAAGAAAAGGATTTCTTCTAAGACTTGGAAATTATTATGTACGCTTGAAAAGGAAAAGTGGATGGGAAAATTATGACACTGTCACAAAACTGAAACAGATTAAGCTGACCGAAAATTTTCGTCTGCCTGTCTATTACGGAAGTATCGTGGATTATGCCTATGAGAAACAGGAATTCACCTATTCTGAGAAAGAAGCAAAAGAAAAAGCTGCAGAAAATCTAAACCGCCTTTTGGAAAGTTTAAAGGAAAAGGGGGTTCAAATCTCAGGGAATCATGTTAAAATAAGAATACAGGACAAAATCTGTACTGCCAGTGGCACTCTGACAGTTATTGAAAAAAATGAGCAGAAAATTCTGACCGAAATTTTGGAACAGCCAGCAGAAAGGAACGCACAGGAGCATGAGTAATATTTGTGAAGAAAGAATGGAACTGCCTGCAGAACATGAACGAAATGTTTTCGGGCAGTTTGACGAATATGTAAAAAAGATGGAACGTACCTTGGGAGTGACTGTAATCTCCCGGAACGGGCAGCTGAAAATCCTTGGACCTCAGCAGGCCTGTCAGCAGGCAGTAAAAATCTTTACCCAGCTTTTAGAACTGTCTAAAAGAGGCAACACTATTACAGAGCAGAATATAAATTATGCTTTGTCTTTAGCTGCTGAGGAACGGACCTCTGCCATTACAGAAATTGATAAAGACTATATCTGCCATACTTTAAACGGAAGGCCCATAAAGCCAAAGACACTTGGACAGAAAGCTTATGTAGACGAGATAAGAAAGAAAATGATCGTATTTGGGTTAGGACCTGCGGGAACAGGCAAAACTTATCTGGCTATGGCCATGGCTATTACTGCTTTCAAAAATGACGAGGTAGGAAGGATCATTCTTACACGACCGGCTATTGAAGCCGGAGAAAAGCTGGGATTTCTTCCCGGAGATCTTCAAAGCAAAGTAGACCCTTATCTTAGACCGCTCTATGACGCTCTTTATGAGATCATGGGCGCAGACAGCTTTTCAAAAAATATGGAGAAGGGACTTATAGAAGTAGCGCCTCTGGCTTATATGAGAGGCCGTACTCTGGATAATGCTTTTATTATCCTGGATGAGGCTCAGAATACTACTCCGGCTCAGATGAAAATGTTTCTTACCAGAATCGGTTTTGGATCAAAAGTAGTGATCACCGGAGACCAGTCTCAAAAAGATCTGCCAAGAGATGCAAAATCGGGTCTGGATGTAGCGATCCAGGTGCTGAAAAAAGTAGAAGATATTGCTTTCTGCCAGTTGACCAGCAAGGATGTGGTGAGACATCCTCTGGTGCAGAAGATTGTACAGGCCTATGACGAATATGAGAAAAAACAGAAGCCGGAGAAGAAAGAAAAATATGTGAGAAAAGACAGAAGGAGATAACGAATGACGCTGAATCTGGATATGGACACAGACTATCAGAAAGTTTTTGACTTTGATCTGGAGGAAACTGCTAAAAAAGTCATAGAGGGGTCTTTAGATCATGAAAACTGTCCCTATGAGGCAGAAGTAAACCTGGTGCTTACAGATAATGAGGAAATTCGCAGGACCAACCGGGAATTTCGGGATATTGACCGGGAAACCGATGTACTCTCTTTTCCTATGCTGGAGTATGATCAGCCCGGAGATTTTTCCTACGCGGAGGAGGACGAGTCTTGTTTTAACCCGGATACAGGAGAACTGATCCTGGGGGATATTATGATCTCTGTTCCAAAACTGAAAGAGCAGGCGGAGACATACGGACATTCTGATTTAAGAGAATATGCCTTTCTTATTACCCACAGTCTTCTGCATCTTATGGGATATGACCATATGGAGTCGGAAGAAGCAAAGGTTATGGAAGAAAAGCAGAAAGAAATTCTGGAAAAACTTGGGATCAGCAGATAAAGATACCCTGCAAAATTGTATAAAGAAGAAAAATCAGTCGATACTATAATCAAATAGATTTCAGGAATCAGACAAGGAGGATTCTGTATATGAGAAAAGTGATTTATGGTATCGGCTTATTTCTTGCCGTTCTTTTTCTTGGCGCAGGCTTTTTTTTAAGTTATCAGGTAGCGGATCTGAGAGAAAAGATGGATCTGCTTCAGGAGAACAGCGGACAGGCTTTGCAGCAGGTTTCTATGCTGGATTCATCTAAGGATCAGGAATTGGTTTTTGAATCCTACCAGGAAGGAAATCTTTTAAGAAATCGTTATCGGATCACTGCCTATGGACCGGAACAGATTATTCTGCGCCAGGAAGAGGAGAGTACAAAAGCAGATCAGGAATTCCTGCTGAAAGTGGAAGATGGATGTATCACAGTATATGAAAAAGAAACAGGAGAGGTTTTTGAACATACGAATATTCCTTTGGAAAGTCTCCCTCAGGAGCTTCAGGCGGAGGTGCTTTTAGGAAAAACATTGGAAGGGAATGAGGAACTTTACAGTTTTTTGGAAAATTACTCAAGCTGAGGGTATAGACGAACCGATAAAAATAGTGTATGATTTACCCAGTCGGTTCAGCCATATACAGGAAGAACAATTATGAAGAATTACATTTCATGAGGTACGGACAGATGAATATTCGGGAAAAACTGAAAGATAAAAAAAGAGTTGTGATCAAAATAGGATCTTCTTCTCTGACCCATAAAGAGACAGGCCGTCTGGATCTGATCAAGATGGAGATCCTGGTCCGGGAACTGGCAGATCTTCACAACCAGGGAAAGGATGTGATCGTAGTATCTTCCGGGGCCATTGCGGTGGGCAGAGCTGTGATGGGGATCCATGAGAGGCCCTCGGCCCTGGCTCAGAAGCAGGCCTGCGCAGCTATTGGCCAGGCCAGGCTGATGATGATCTATCAGAAACTTTTTGCAGAGTATAATCAGACGGCGGCTCAGGTCTTGCTGACCAAATATACTATGATCAATGACCGCAGCCGGAATAATGCCAGAAATACTTTCCAAAGCCTTCTCCATATGGGGGCGATCCCCATTGTAAATGAAAACGATACAGTATCCACTGACGAAATCGAATTTATCAATACTTTTGGAGACAATGACACCCTCTCTGCTTTAGTAGCGGCCCTGGTAGATGCGGATATGCTGATCCTCCTGTCGGACATTGACGGTCTTTTTACAGACGATCCTCATTTGAACCCTAAGGCCGAATTTATTGATGTGGTAGAGAAGATCGATGACCGGTTTATGGAGATGGGAAAGGCAAGCTCCGGAAGCAGTGTAGGAACCGGGGGCATGGCTACCAAACTATCCGCTGCCAGGATCGCTACCTGTGCAGGAGCGGATATGGTCATTGCCAACGGAGGAGATTTCCATGTGATCCACAAGATCATGGAAGGAAGAAATTACGGAACCTTATTCCTGGCAGACAGAAAGGATCGGGAAGCTCTTCATAAGATGTTTGAGAATTTGTAGAAAAGGAGTACATAGAGATATGGATCAGAAATCCATTAACAGGATCAACGAACTTGCCAGAAAGGCAAAAACCGTGGGCCTTACCCCGGAAGAAAAAGAAGAACAGAAAAAGCTCAGAACAGAATATATTGCGGTGATCCGCATGAACCTTCGGGCTCAGCTGGATAATATCGATATCCAGGAAGAGGACGGCAGTATCACAAATTTAGGAGATAAATATGGCCTCAAAAAAGGAAATTAGAAAATACGTTTTTGCAAAACGGAAAGAAATTACGCAGGAAGAGGCGGACAGGCTCAGTCTTTCCATTTATGAAAAGGTGATCGGCCTTCCGGAATTTCGGGAAGCTTCCTGTATATATGCTTATGTGGATTATAACAAAGAAGCTTCCACCAGGGAAATCATTAAAAAAGCCTGGGCGGAGGGAAAGCGGGTGGCTGTGCCCAAGGTGACAGGTCCCCACGAAATGAAATATTATTATCTGGAAGACTTTTCTCAGTTAAAGCCGGGATATTTTCAGATCCCGGAGCCGGAGGACTGTCCCGAGGCAGCAGAGGAAGACGCCTTTCTCATCGTCCCGGGGGTAGCCTTTGATGAAAACCGTCACCGGGCAGGATATGGACAGGGATTTTATGATCGGTATCTTGCGGGACACAGAAAACACAAGACGGCAGCCATTGCCTTTGAGTTCCAGATCGTGGAGGAAGTGCCTGCGGAACCTACTGATATCTTCCCAGAAAAGGTGATAACAGAAGAACGGATCATTTTATAGGACATAACTGTCATCTGATATGTAAAAAGAAAGAGCTGTTCTGATAATCATATCTCAGGAGTATTTAGATATTCTCGATCTTGATTATCGGATCAGCTCTTTTTGTGCTTTTTGACGAAAACAGTCAGGAAATTTTGCATATACTTCTGACGACATACCGGAAAAAAAGTGTTATACTTACCTGGTGCGCTACTTTGGCGAATTAAAGCGTTGCGATGTATAGCGTAGAAAGGTAATGTAAAAAAGCCTTGGAAAATATATGAACGGAGGAAGACCATTTATGAAAATCATTGTATGTATGAAACAGGTTCCGGCGACCACCCAGGTAGAGATTGATCCGGAAACCGGTTCCATGAAACGGTCCGGCTCTTCCACCAGGACCAATCCCTATGATCTTTTTGCCCTGGAAACAGCCCTGCGTATCCGGGAAAAAACAGGAGGCACCGTAACAGCCCTGACTATGGGGCCGGATCAGGCGGTGTCTATGATGAAAGACGCTTATGCTATGGGCGCGGATGAAGCGGTGATCCTGTCTGACAGAAAATTTGCCGGTTCTGATGTACTTGCTACTTCTTTTACCTTATCTCAGGGAATACGGGCTCTTGGAGGGGCAGATCTGATCATATGCGGAAAACAGACCACAGACGGGGATACCTCCCAGGTAGGTCCTGCTCTGGCAGAACATTTACATATTCCTCACTGCGCCTGGGTAAGCGGACTGGTCTGCGTGGACAGCGAAAAGATCCAGGTAAAACAGGAACTGGGAGAGGTGACACAGGTATCGGAGATGAAATATCCCTGTCTGATCACTGTTGACAAAGATATTTTTGTCCCCCGCCTGCCATCCTACCGGAAGAAAAAAGCTACACAGAACCGGGAAGTGAAAATGCTCCATTTATCAGACCTGCCCGATCAGAATCTTACCAGGTACGGATCTATCGGATCTCCTACAGCAGTGGACCGGATGTTTGCCCCTGAAAGCATGGCCCGTCAGATCCATCTGGAGGGAACGGTTTCTCAGAAGGCAGAGCGTCTGTTCGCCCTGCTGACGGAGCAGAAGATTATTTAATTCAGGAGGAAGACCTATGGATTTACTGAAATTTGACGCGGAGCTGTGTACGCTCTGTAATAAATGTATACAGAAATGTCCTTTCGGCGCCCTGAACATGGGAGAAAAAGGAATCGAAGTAAATGAAAAATGCCGGATGTGCGGCGTCTGTGTAAAAGTATGTCCTCAAAGGGCCATACGCTTTGAGCAGAAAGCCAGGTCTCAGGATAAGAAAGAGTGGAAGGGCTTTCTCATTTTTGCCGAGCAGGAAAGGGGAAAGATCCATCCTGTAGTCTTTGAGCTGATCGGAGAAGCCAGAAAGATGGCAAAAAAAGTGGGATTTGACGTGGATTGTCTGATCATAGGAGGAAAAGGGACCAGGGAAAATGCCCGCATTCTCCTGGAATATGGGGTTCAGCATGTATTTGTTTTTGAAGATCCCTGTTTTGAAGGATTCCGGGCAGATATCTATACAGATGCGGCGGCAGAATGTATTTCCCGGCAGAAACCTGCGTCGGTACTGATCGGGGCTACCGCTCTGGGCCGCAGCCTGGCTCCACGTCTTGCCACCAGATTCCATACAGGACTTACTGCGGACTGCACATCCCTGGATATCCGGGAGAATACAGATATGGTACAGATCCGTCCGGCCTTTGGCGGCAATATCATGGCTCAGATCCTGATCACAGATTCCCGCCCTCAGTTTGCCACTGTCCGCTACCGTGTCATGGACCGGGCGAAAAAAGTGGAGGCTTGCGCAGGTGTTATTGAAGATATGGAGATTAGCGATGGAATGCGGCAGTCCGGGATCCGGATCCTGTCTTCCCAGGTTATCGAACACCAGAAATCCATTGAGGAGGAAGACATCCTGGTGGTAGCCGGCCGGGGAGTAAAGTCGGAAAGAGATGTGGAAATGTGCCGGAAGCTGGCCGAGGCTCTGGGAGGACAGCTTGCCTTTACCAGACCTATGGTGGAAGAGGGATATGGGGACCAGAAGCACCAGATCGGACTTTCCGGCCGTACGGTACGTCCCAAGCTGATCATTACCCTGGGTGTTTCCGGAGCGATCCAGTTTACCGCCTGTATGAATCAGGCAGAATGCATTGTAGCTGTTAATACAGATCCGGAGGCGCCTATTTTTAAGATCGCCCATTATTGTATCGTTGATGATTTATACCAGGTAGTCCCGGTGTTGATGGAATGCCTGAAGAACCGTAAGGAGGAGTAAAGACTATGCCATATCCTTATAAAAAAATGGAGGAGAATGATTTTGAGGCCATCCGCCGGTTTACAGACAGCAGCCGGGTCTGGGTAGGGGAGGAGATCGCCAAAGAATATTATCATGATGAGATGCCAAACTATGGTACTTATCCCCCGGAGCTTTATGTAGAAGTGGTAAATAAAGAAGAAGTATCGGCGATCATGGCCTATGCCTATGAAAAGAATATCCCGGTTGTCTGCCGGGGAGCCGGTACCGGTCTGGCAGGAGGCGCCAGCTGTAAATTCGGCGGGATCATGCTTTCTGTTATGCGGATGAACCGTATTTTTCCTGTAGATCATAAGAACCAGACGATTACTGTGGAACCGGGAGCCCTGCTTACCGATGTCCAGGCTGCTGCCAGAGCAGAAGGGCTTTTTTATCCTCCGGATCCCGGGGAAAAGACAGCTTCTATCGGAGGCAATGTGATCACCAACGCAGGAGGAATGAAAGCAGTCCGCTACGGCCTTACCAGAGACTTTGTCCGGTGTATCCAGGCAGTGCTTCCTGACGGCAGTATTGTGGAATTTTCCTCCAATGTTGTGAAAAACACTACAGGCTACGATTTTAAGGACCTGGTCATCGGAAGTGAGGGAACCCTCTGTGTCCTGACTCAGGTTACCCTGAAACTTCTTCCAATGCCGGAGAAAACCTGCACCCTGGTGATTCCTTTCCCTTCTCTGGAAGAATGCGCGGACATGGTCCCGGTGATCCTGGAACTGCCCTTTGTGCCTACAGCTATTGAATTTCTTGAGCGGGAACTGATCGAAATGGTGGAGAAAAACCTGAAAAAGCCCTTTCCTGTTACAGAGGGGAACGCGGCATTGATCGTTATGTACGACGCCTCCAGCCAAAGTGAACTGGACGGGGCAGTTGAGGCGGCAAGTGAAGCTGCTCTTGCCCATGGTGCTATTGATGTGGCTATAGCAGACACACCGGAGCGGGCGGATTCTGTCTGGAGCGTCCGTGGCGGGATCCTGGAGGCTATGAAGGCAGAGTCTGTAGCCCAGGAGGAATGCGATGTTGTAGTGCCAAGATCCAGGATCGCCGAATATGTACGTCTGGCAAAAGAAATCGGTCTGCGCCACGGGATCACTGTGGAACCCTGCGGTCACTGCGGGGACGGAAACATCCATACAGAAATGCTCAGACCTGAAGGAATGTCTGACGAAGACTGGGAAAAAGGAACTCACGCCTGTCTGAAAGAACTCTACGCGGTTTCCAAAAAGTTCGGAGGACAGCTTTCCGGAGAACATGGCATCGGCAACGGCAGGCTGGAGTATTTTAAAGATTTCATCAGTCCCCGGCTGTATCAGCTTCATAAGGCTGTAAAACTGGCTTTCGATGATAAACTGATCCTGAACCCGGGAAAAATCGTAGAGTATAAACAGGAGGAGATGACCTATGGCCGGTAAAAAATCCATACTTGTGGACAAAAATAAAATGCCTCTGACCATGGGGATCGCTTTTGTAGCATTTACCACCCAGTTCGGCGGGGGATTTGCCTCCGGAGCGCAGATTTATTCCTATTTTATCAATTACGGAGCCTGGTGTCTGATCCTGCCATTTCTGACCCAGGGACTTTACGCGCTGTTTTTCTGGTATGGCATGCGGTATGCTTATAAACATAAAACCTATGATTACCGAAGCTTTTCTGACCGTCTGTATGGAAAAACCCGCTATGTGATGTCAAATCTTTTCGAGATCACTTATCTGATTATGATCGGTACTGCATCAGCAGCGGCTTTCGCAACAGGAGGATCAACTTTAAATCAGCTTCTGAATATCCCATATTGGCTTTGTACATTGATAGTAGCGGCATTTATTTTTCTGGTGGCTATGTTTGGGACAAATGTGGTCCGCAAAACTGCATCTACTTTGTCTGTGCTGATCATTGTGGGATTGGTTGTAGTACTTGTTCCAAATATCATCGCCCAGTTCGGGGATATCCAGAATAGCATCGGAAGAATGGCCGCCGGGGAAATGGTGGTCTGCTCCAGCCAGGATGGTTCTTTCATTCCGGCATTGTGGAGCGCAGTACTGTACTTCCTCTTCCAGCTGGCTTCTGTATCGGTTATGTACCAGCATATGGAGCCGGTGACCAGTGTAAAGCAGATCAACCACTCTGCTATATGGATGTTTGTGGTGAATTCTTTTGCTATGATGCTGTCCATTGTAGGCCTGCTGGCTGTTGGTTATGTTTCTGAGCTGGCAGATGCTTCTGTTCCAATGCTGGTCCTGGTGCAGAACGGCGTGGGATCTATGATCCTTACACCGATTATTTCCATTCTGATCATTCTGGGAGCCGTTTCTACAGGTGTGAATATGGTGGCCGGAATCGTTGTCCGCTGTGTCAACGCAGTGGAGCGGCGGATGGAAGCGCCAAAACGGAGCAAAGGCCATATGGGAAGGATGGCAGTGTTTACCGGAATTTTCACCGCTTTGGCTTTCGGCATTGCACAGTTCGGTCTTATGGCAGTAGTACAGAAAGGTTACGCATACCTGGGATATGCCTCTCTGATCACAGTGTTTATCCCATTTGTGATCCATGCCATTTATACAAAAATGAAAGAAATCTGAGATGGAGATTTTATAAGCGGGATAAAATATTATGAGAGAGAAAACGCAGAACCTTCTGTTTAACAACAAGAAACTGGCTGCCCTTCTGATCCCTCTGGCCCTGGATCAGCTTTTGAATTCTTTTATGGGAAGTGTGGATACTTTTATGGTTAGCCATCTGGGGTCCGCATCGATTTCCGCCGTATCCCTGGTGGATTCCATCAATATGCTCATTGTCCAGGCTTTTTTTGCTCTGGCCTCCGGAGGTACAGTGGTATGTTCCCACTATCTTGGATGCCAGAAGAAAAAGCTGGCCAATGACGCTGCAAGACAGCTGGTATTTATTACGTCGGTGATGTCCGTTATCGTAGCGGCGCTCTGTCTGGTCTTTCACAGCCAGATCCTGGGGTTGATCTTCGGAGAAGTGGAGCCTGCGGTTATGAAAAATGCCAGACAGTACTTCCTGATCTCCGCAGTCTCCTATCCTTTTATCGCTTTATATGATGATGGGGCCTCGGTTTTAAGGGCCCAGGAGAACAGCCGTTTTCCAATGATGATCTCCCTGGCGGCAAATATTATAAATCTGGTATTGAATCTGCTTTTTGTGTGGATCTTACATCTGGGTGTCCCCGGATCTGCTTTCGCCACACTTCTGGCCAGGATCTTTTCTATGACAGCAGTAATGATCCGTCTACGGAAGAAAGATCTGGAAATCACACTCCAAAATTATTTCTCTATCCGTCCGGACTGGGGAGAGATCCGCCGGATCCTGAATATCGGGATCCCTTCCGGGATCGAGAACGGTATGTTTCAGTTCGGGAAACTGGCCATCCAGTCTACCGTATCTCTGATGGGGACAACGGCCATAGCGGCCCAGGGAATGACCAGTACTTTTGAGAATCTGAACGGTATCCTGGCCATAGGCGTAGGGGTCGGCCTGATGACAGTAGTAGGAGAGACTCTGGGGGCGGGAAGAAGAGAGGAAGCTGTTTACTATGTAAAAAAACTGAGCATCATTTCAGAAATTGTTATTATCGCCTCATGCCTTGGCATGTATGCCCTGGTCCGTCCGGTCACATATTTCGGCGGCATGGAGCCGGAAAGCGCAAAGCTGTGTATCTACATGGTTACCTGGATCACCATTGTAAAACCGGTGGTATGGGTTATGTCCTTTATACCGGCATATGGATTCCGGGCTGCGGGAGATGTAAAATTCACCATGCTTGTTTCTGTGCTCTCCATGTGGTTCTGCCGGGTAACCCTTACTATCGTCCTGGCAAGAGTCTTCGGCATGGGACCTATGGCAGTGTGGATCGGTATGTTTACAGACTGGACAGTAAGAGGTATTATCTATACTTTCCGGTTCAAGAGCCGTAAGTGGCTGGAGCACAGGGTAGTATAAAATGAGCTGGGGAAAAAGATTTCCCGGGCATTATAGTAAAATATCAAAATGCTAAAAGAAATGATATCTGACTGACAAGGAGGAGTATGTGATGAAAATATCGATTATTTACGCAAGTCAGACTGGTAATACAGAAGCAGCGGCAGAATATATTATGGATGGAATACTGGAAAAATCTCCGTTTATGCAGGTCAAGATGATGGATGTAACAGAAGATGAGGTGGATCTGGATTTCCTGGAGCAGAGTGAAGCAGTGATCTTTGGTTCTCCGGTATACTTTACCGGGATGAGCTGGGAACTGAAAAAATGGTTTGACCAGAGTTTTCGGATAAAGCTAAATGGCAAACTGGGAACAGTGTTTGTGACGGCAAATTCACTTTCAGGAGGAACAGATACGGCGATCATGGATATCATACGTCATATGCTGGTTAAAGGTATGTTTGTTTTTTCAGGGGAAGGCAGCCGTTCTCTCGGGGCGTTTCAGATAGGCGCAGCTGTTCAGGCAAAAGAACTTGACAAATATGAGGATCAGCTGGAGGCTCTGGGAGCAAATGTGGCAGAAGCGGTTGTCGCCCATCTGACTTCGGGTAACAAATGAATATGGAACAAAAGAGGAAGAAGCTCTCCGGCAGTGGAACGGAGAGCTTTTTATGTATAAAAAGGTCAAGTTGTATACAGGACAGATTCTGGTTTTTATTTGACAAATTTAGTTGAAAAGATTAAATTCTTAATATATACTAATTTAGATAATGCCCGGAAAGGACTTTGAAAATGGAAAATAAAGAAACAGTGTTTAATACAGAAATAGATAAACTTATAGACAGTATGGACCTGACAAAGGAGCCTCCCGTAAAGGAGCCGGAAAGGCAGTACTGGTTTATGAAAAAGGCACGTCAGCTGGTCCAGGAAAAGGAGAAAGAGCTGGGACGGCCACTGAGAGCCTGCACGGTGACATTTGGCTGTCAGATGAATTCGCGGGACTCAGAAAAACTTGCCGGTGTGCTGGAGCGTATCGGCTATGTGGAGACAGAAGACGAAAACGCGGATTTTGTCATCTACAATACCTGTACGGTCCGGGAAAACGCCAATCAAAGAGTTTATGGAAGACTGGGCTATCTCCACAGCCTGAAAAAGAAAAACCCCCATATGATGATCGCTCTGTGCGGCTGTATGATGCAGGAGCCTCAGGTGGTGGAAAAGCTGAAGAAAAGCTACTCTTTTGTAAATCTGATCTTCGGTACCCACAATATTTATAAGTTTGCGGAGCTGGTAGTTTCTGCCCTGCTTTCTGACCGGATGGTCATTGACATCTGGAAGGATACGGATAAGATCGTAGAAGATCTTCCCGTTGAGCGGAAATATCCATTTAAATCCGGCGTTAATATCATGTTCGGCTGCAACAATTTCTGCAGCTACTGTATTGTTCCCTATGTAAGAGGAAGAGAGCGGAGCCGGAATCCAAAGGATATCATCCGGGAGATTGAGCGGCTGGTGGCAGACGGGGTAGTGGAAGTCATGCTCTTAGGCCAGAATGTAAATTCTTACGGGAAGAACCTGGAAGAGCCTATGACCTTTGCCCAGCTTCTTCAGGAAGTGGAGAAGATCGAGGGACTGGAGCGGATCCGGTTTATGACCTCTCATCCCAAGGATCTTTCAGACGAGCTTATCGAAGTTATGAAAAACAGCAAGAAGATCTGCCGTCACATTCACCTGCCTCTTCAGTCAGGGAGCAGCCGGATCCTGAAGCTGATGAACCGCCGGTATGACAAGGAGAAATATCTGGATCTGGTGAGAAAGATCCGGGAAGCTATGCCGGATATCTCTCTGACTACAGATATTATTGTGGGATTTCCGGGAGAGACAGAAGAAGATTTTCTGGAAACCATGGATGTGGTGGAGAAGGTACGGTATGACAGTGCTTTTACCTTTATCTATTCTAAGCGGACAGGGACTCCTGCCGCGGTGATGGAAGATCAGGTGCCGGAGGATGTAGTGAAAGACCGTTTTGACCGGCTGCTGAAAAAGGTGCAGGAGATCGGAAGAGAGATGTCTTCCAGAGATACGGGAACTGTCCAGGAAGTGCTGGTTGAAGAGCAGAACAGCCAGGATCCTCATCTGGTCACCGGACGGCTTTCCAATAATCTGCTGGTCCATTTCCCGGGAGATGTTTCACTGATCGGACAGCTGTGCAAGGTAGAGCTTTTGGAGTGCAGAGGATTTTATTATATGGGCAGGAAAGTAGGATAAAGAGACAGAATGGGAATTTCGATAAAAGATGTGGATGTGTCAGTGGTTTCTCCTATGATGCAGCACTATATAAAAACAAAAGAAGAATATGAGGACTGTATTTTATTTTACCGTCTGGGAGATTTTTATGAGATGTTCTTTGAAGATGCGGAAACTGTGTCAAAGGAACTGGAGCTGACCCTGACGGGAAAGGACTGTGGTTTAGCCGAGAGGGCGCCCATGTGCGGCGTCCCCTTTCATGCTGCGGACAATTATATCAACCGTCTGGTAGAGAAAGGATATAAGGTGGCCATCTGCGAACAGATGGAAGATCCGAAAAAAGCCAAAGGTATCGTAAAGCGGGAAGTGATCCGGGTTGTGACGCCGGGGACCAACCTTTATACCCAGGCTCTTGACGAGACGAAAAACAATTATATCATGTCTGTGGCTTATATCTCCAACCGGTTCGGGATTGCTTTTGCGGATGTGACCACCGGTGCTTTTATGGTTACGGAAGTAGAAAAACTCCGGAACCTTCTGGATGAGATCTATAAGTTTTCTCCGGCGGAATTGATCTGCAACGAGGCCTTCTGTATGAGCGGCGTAGATCTGGAAGAACTGCGGAACCGTCTTCATCTGTCGGTTTCAGCTCTTGACAACTGGTATTTTGATGATGACCTGTGCCAGAGAACTTTAAAAGACCACTTCCATGTAGGGACCCTGGAAGGGCTTGGACTGAAGGACTATGACTGCGCTACCATAGCGGCAGGGGCTCTCCTTACCTATCTTCTGGAGACACAGAAAAATTCTCTGGATCACATGAGGAAGATCACTCCCTATATTACTGATAAATATATGCTTATCGACAGCTCTACCAGAAGAAATCTGGAGCTGACGGAGACTATGCGGGAGAAAGAAAAGAGAGGATCGCTGCTCTGGGTGCTGGATAAGACGAAAACAGCTATGGGTGCCAGAATGCTCCGCTCCTTTATCGAGCAGCCCCTTATCGAAGAGGAGGCTATCAATCAGAGACTGGACGCGGTGGAGGAGATCAACCGCCAGGAAATGGACAGAGAAGAGATCCGGGAGTATCTGGGACCGGTTTACGACCTGGAACGGCTGATCAGCCGGGTCAGTTATCAGTCAGCCAATCCCAGAGATCTTATCGCATTCAAGACTTCTATAGGAATGATCCCCCATATCCGCAGGCTTTTAGGACAGTTCCAGAGTGAGGAACTGAAAAAGGTCTATGAGGATATGGACGAACTTCAGGATCTGTATCAGGTGCTGGATAAGGCTATTGTGGAGGATCCTCCTCTGGCCATGAAAGAAGGCGGCATCATTAAAGACGGCTATGATCAGCAGATCGATGATTACCGACAGGCCAAGACAAAGGGAAAGACCTGGCTGGCAGAGCTGGAAGCAGAAGAAAAAGAAAAAACCGGTATAAAGAACCTGAAGATTAAATATAATAAGGTTTTCGGCTACTATCTGGAGGTTACCAATTCTTTTAAAGATATGGTCCCGGATTATTATACCCGAAAACAGACTCTGACCAATGCAGAACGGTATATCACTCCACGGTTAAAGGAACTGGAGGATATGATACTGGGCGCGGAAGATAAGCTCTACGCTCTGGAATATGACCGGTTTGCAGAGATCAGGAATATGATCGCCGGAGAGGTGGAGCGTATTCAGAAAACTGCCAGAGCCATCGCAAAACTGGACGCTTATCTGTCCATGGCCCTGGTGGCTTCCAGAAATCAGTATGTGCGGCCAAAGATCAATACCCGAGGGATCATAGATATCAAAGACGGCCGTCATCCGGTGGTAGAGAAGATGATCACCAATGATATGTTCATTCCCAATGATACTTATCTGGACAACGGGAAGAACCGTATCTCTGTGATCACCGGCCCCAATATGGCGGGAAAATCCACCTATATGCGCCAGACGGCCCTGATCGTCCTTATGGCCCAGATCGGTTCTTTTGTGCCGGCCAGCAAGGCAAATATCGGCATAGTGGACCGGATCTTTACCAGGGTAGGGGCCTCCGATGACCTGGCCAGCGGCCAGAGTACCTTTATGGTAGAGATGACAGAGGTAGCCAATATCCTCCGGAATGCCACTGCCAAAAGTCTGCTGATCCTGGATGAGATCGGCAGGGGCACCAGTACCTTTGACGGCCTGGCTATTGCCTGGGCAGTGATCGAGCATATCAGCAATCCAAAGCTTTTAGGGGCAAAAACCCTTTTTGCTACTCATTACCATGAGCTGACAGAGCTGGAAGGAAAACTTCCCGGAGTGAACAATTACTGTATTGCTGTAAAGGAACGGGGAGATGATATCGTGTTCCTGCGTAAGATCGTCAAAGGGGGCGCCGATAAGAGTTACGGTATCCAGGTGGCAAAGCTGGCAGGAGTTCCCGATTCTGTCATTAACCGGGCCAAGGAGCTGGTAGAGGAACTGGTCAGCGCGGATATTACTTCCACGGTGAAGGACATTGCCTCTGAGGGAAAGAAGTCAAAAGCAAAACAGCCGGTCCACTATGATGAGGTGGATATGGAACAGATTTCCCTTTTTGATACAGTAAAAGATGATGACGTATTAGAAGAACTGAAATCGATCAAGATAGATGAACTGCGGCCGGTGGACGCCCTGAATGTGCTGTACCGGCTTCAGAATAAGCTGAAAAACAGATGGTGATAAACAGTGAGAGAGATTGCGGTATTAGACCAGAACACAATAGATAAAATAGCGGCCGGCGAGGTGGTGGAGCGGCCGGCTTCTGTGGTAAAGGAGCTGGTGGAGAACGCCATTGACGCCGGAGCTACGGCGATAACCGTGGAGATCAAAGAAGGAGGCATTTCCTTTATCCGGGTGACGGACAATGGAAACGGCATTCCCAAGGATCAGGTCCGGCTGGCTTTTCTCCGCCATGCCACCAGCAAGATCCAGAAGGTGGAGGATCTGCTGCAGATTTCCTCTCTGGGATTTAGGGGGGAGGCTTTGTCCAGTATTTCTGCGGTCTCCCAGATGGAAGTGATCACCAAGACGCCGGAAGATATGATCGGCGTCCGGTATGTGATAGAGGGGGGCAGGGAAAAATCTCTGGAAGAGATCGGCGCTCCAAACGGCACTACCATGCTGGTGCGGAATCTGTTCTTTAACACCCCCGCCAGGGCAAAATTTTTGAAAACTGCCATGACAGAAGCCGGGTATGTCAGCGCCTACATGGAACAGCTGGCCCTGTCCCATCAGGATATTTCTTTCAAATACATGGTAAACGGGCAGATGCGGCTCCACAGTTCCGGAAATTCCAATCTGAGAGATGTGATCTACGGGATTTACGGCAGAGAGATTACCAGAGAACTGCTGGAGGTCCGGTTTGAACGGCCGGGGATCCTGATCGAAGGCTTTATTGGAAAGCCGGTGGTCTCCAGAGGAAACCGGAATTTTGAAAATTATTATATCAACGGCCGGTATGTAAAGAGCAAGATCCTGATGAAGGCTATCGAGGAAGCCTATAAGCCCTATATGATGCAGCATAAGTACCCCTTTGTCTGCCTCCAGTATACTATTTCCGGGGATGAGATCGACGTAAATGTCCATCCCACCAAAATGGAAGTCCGGTTCCAGAATCAGGGGGCTGTGTACAATGCCACCTATGATATGATCACACAGACTCTCTCCGGCAGAGAGATGATCCCACAGGTAGAGCTGGAAAGCCGGGAAGAGAAAAGAGAAGAGCGGAAATCGGAGAAGAAAAACCGGGAGAGGATTCCTGCCCCGGAACCTTTTGAAACCGGTTTCCGCAAAAAGACAGAAGAGTTTCAAAAAAGACAGAGAACAGAAAATCCTTCCGCTGCCTATCCGGTTCCGGAGCAGATCCAGGAGGAAAGACCTGTATATGGAAAAGAGGCGCCGGCAAAGAAAGAAGAGGCCGGTTCCCCTGTAGGGATCCATCTGGCTTCTGTACATCCGCCGGCATCTGAAGTTTCTCCACCGGAAATCCATAAGGAACAGGAAACAGAAAAAGAAGAACAGAAAATACCCGCCAAAGAGAACATTCCGGTTTCTCCGGCAAAAGAAGAGAGGAAACCGGAGGCGGCTCCTTTGCAGCCTCAGCAGATGGAACTTTTTGATGACCGTCTGCTTTCTAAGAAGGCCAGAGCCCGCCACCGGATCATCGGGCAGCTTTTTGAGACTTACTGGCTGGTGGAATATGATAATAAATTCTATATTATCGATCAGCACGCCGCCCATGAAAAAGTTCTCTATGAGCGGTTTATGAAAGAATTTGAAACCCGGGAAGTGACTACCCAGATGGTGTCTCCTCCCCAGGTAATCTCTCTGAACCTTCAGGAAGACATGCTTTTAAAAACTCATATGGAGGTATTTAGGCAATTCGGATTTGAGATTTCCGAATTTGGAGGCAGAGAATACAGCATACATGGAGTTCCCGCAAATATATATGGGATCTCTGTCCAGGACCTTTTCGTGGAGATCCTGGACAGCCTGGAAAATGAAAATTCCAGGCAGCCTTTGGATATCATCGCAGGAAGGATCGCTACAGCGGCCTGCAAAGCGGCGGTAAAGGGAAATAATACCCTTTCTTTTGAAGAGGCGGACCAGCTCATTGACGAGCTGCTGGGGCTGGAGAATCCTTATAATTGTCCTCACGGAAGACCTACGATCATATCCATGACCAAATATGAACTGGAAAAGAAATTTAAAAGAATTGTGTAGGTGATTTTTTTGAAAAAGCCTTTGATCGTACTGACAGGCCCTACAGCAGTGGGAAAGACCAGTCTTTCTATTGCTCTGGCAAAAGCGGCAGACGCAGAGATCATCTCGGCAGATTCCATGCAGGTATATAAGCATATGGATATCGGTTCTGCCAAGATCACAGAGGAAGAGATGGAGGGAGTTCCTCATTATCTCATCGATGTTCTGGAACCCAGTGAAGAATTTCATGTGGTACGTTTCCAGGAAATGGCCAAGGAGGCTATGGAAAAGATCTATTCGAAAGGAAAGATCCCTATCCTTACGGGAGGAACCGGGTTTTATATCCAGGCAGTGGTCAAGGATATTGACTTTTCCCAGGATACGGAGAAATCTTCTGTAAGGGCGGAACTGGAAAAGATGGCAGAAGAAAAGGGAGGAGAATACCTTCATCAGCTTCTGGAACAGAAAGATCCGGAATCTGCCCAAAAGATCCATCCCAATAATATAAAACGTGTGATCCGGGCGCTGGAATACTATGAACTGACAGGAGAGAAGATTTCTCTTCACAACGAAAAGGAGGGAGAAAAACTTTCTCCTTATAATACCGCATATTTTGTTTTAAATGACCGCCGGGACAGACTCTATGAGAGGATCGACCGCCGGGTAGACCAGATGCTGGAGAAAGGTCTTGTTGAGGAGGTCCGCCGTCTGGCCCAGATGGGCTATACCAGAGATATGGTCTCTATGCAGGGACTGGGATATAAAGAAATCCTGGCTTACTTGGAAGGAGAATGCACCTTAGAAGAAGCGGTTTATATCCTGAAAAGAGATACCCGGCATTTTGCCAAGCGGCAGCTTACCTGGTTCCGCAGAGAAAAAGATGTGATCTGGGTAAATAAGCCGGATTTTGAATACGACGATAAGAAAATTTTAGAATATATATTGGAAAACTGTAAGAAAAGAGGAATTCTGTAAATGGGTGATATGGAAACAATGTACCGGGAACTGGGGATCAGTCCTCAGGTACTGGCCTATGGAAATAAAATTGAAGAAGAACTGAAAAGCCGTTTTGAGGAGATTGATAAAAACGCAGAGTATAACCAGCTGAAGGTTCTTCATGCCATGCAGAAAAATAAAGTCAGCGAGGCCTGTCTGTATCCTTCTACCGGATATGGTTATAATGATCTGGGAAGGGATACGCTGGAAGCTGTATACGCAGATACCTTTCATACAGAATCTGCCCTTGTACGGCCTCTTTTAGCCTGCGGCACACACGCTCTGGCAGTGGCTCTGGCTGGAAATCTCCGCCCCGGGGACGAGCTGCTCTCTCCGGTGGGAAAACCTTATGACACTCTGGAAGAAGTGATCGGTATCCGGCCTTCTAAAGGGTCCCTTGCAGAGTACGGGGTAACTTACCGTCAGGTGGAACTGTTGGAAGACGGAACCTTCGATTATGAAGGGATCCGGGCAGCCATTAATGAAAAAACAAGGCTTGTAGAAATCCAGAGATCCAAGGGATATCTGACCCGGCCAACTTTTTCTGTGGCACAGATCGGCGAGCTGATCTCTTTTATTAAAGGGATCAAACCGGATGTGATCTGTATGGTAGACAACTGCTACGGAGAATTTGTGGAAAGGCTGGAACCCAGTGACGTAGGAGCGGATCTGGTAGTGGGATCCCTGATCAAGAATCCGGGAGGCGGACTGGCTCCTATCGGCGGCTATATTGCGGGAAAAGAAGAATATGTGGAGAACGCCGCCTATCGTCTCACCTGCCCCGGCCTTGGGAAAGAAGTGGGTGCTACTTTAGGGGTGAATTCTGCCTTTTTCCAGGGATTTTTCCTGGCACCTTCTGTAACAGCCGGAGCTTTGAAAGGAGCTATTTTTGCAGCGAACATTTATGAGAGACTGGGATTCTCCGTAACACCGGATAGCAAAGAAGACCGTCACGATATTATCCAGGCGGTAACCTTCGGTACTCCGGAAGGAGTCATTGAATTTTGTAAAGGGATCCAGGCGGCGGCTCCTGTAGACAGCTATGTGGAACCGGAACCCTGGGCAATGCCCGGATATGACAGCGACGTGATCATGGCGGCAGGCGCTTTTGTTTCCGGCTCTTCTATTGAACTGTCTGCGGACGGTCCTATCAAGCCGCCATATACCGTATATTTCCAGGGAGGACTGACCTGGTATCATGCCAAGCTGGGAATCCTTATGTCCCTTCAGAAGCTGGCGGATAAGAAACTGGTAACCATTCCGGAGGAATAGGAGCCCATATGGAAAAAAGAAAAATCTGTATTATCGGAGGAGGCGCTTCGGGACTGATGGCCGCTATTATGGCAGCCAGAGAAGGGGCCGAAGTAACTCTTCTGGAGCATAATGAAAAAACAGGAAGAAAGCTTCTGGCAACAGGAAACGGAAGATGTAATCTGACCAATATCCATCAAGAACCCTCCTGTTATCACAGTCTGTCGGGAATTCTGGCCTGGGAGATCCTTCAGGGCTTTTCTCTTCAGGATACCATCCGTTTTTTTTCTCAGATCGGTGTTTATACGAAAAACAGAGAGGGTTATCTTTATCCGGCCAGCATGCAGGCTTCCAGTGTCCAGGAATTGCTGGAGATGGAGGCCAGATACCGGAAGGTCAAGATCAAATGCAGGGAACATGTAAAAGAGATCCGCAAAGACGGACAAAGCTTTCAAGTGCTTACAGAAACCTGGAGCTATCCGGCGGACAAAGTGATTCTGGCATCCGGCTCCCGGGCTTCTTCCATACAGGGAGCAGACGGAAGCGGCTATGGACTGGCGGAAGCTTTAGGGCATAAGATCATCCCTCCTCTGCCTGCGCTGGTCCCTCTGAAAGGCAGAGGAAACTGGTTCTCCAAATGGGCAGGAGTGCGGACAGAGGGAAAGGTTTCTCTGATGGCTCAGGGACAGATCTTTGACCAGGCTCAGGGAGAGATCCAGTTAACGGACTACGGAGTTTCCGGGATCCCTGTGTTCCAGGTCAGCGGCAGAGCTGTACGGCTGATCGAGGAAGGGGTGCAGGTTACCCTTCTTCTGGATTTCCTTCCGGATTTTGACCAGAAGGGACTGGAGGGATTCCTGAGATCCAGACAGGAACAGTGCCCTTATAAATCTGTAAAGCAGCTTCTGATCGGCCTGCTGCCTCAGAAACTGGCGGAGGTGCTGATGATGGGGAAACCGGATATTTCCGGCCTAGCTCATAAGATAAAGGAATTTCCTGTAGAAATCACAGGAAGCAAATCCTGTGATCAGGCTCAGGTATGTTCCGGGGGAGTGCCCTTGGAGGAAATCGACCCCAAAACTATGGAATCCAGAAAGATACCGGGCCTATATCTGGCAGGAGAACTGCTGGATACCGACGGTATATGCGGCGGCTATAATCTGCAGTGGGCCTGGACCACAGGAGCTGTGGCAGGAAAAAGCGCTGCCGGGGAAAATATCCAAATAGGAAAGGAGGAACTGCCATGCTGACTTTACAGCAGATAAAATTGCCGGTTTCTCATACAAAAGAGGATCTGGAAAAAAAAATAGTGAAGACACTGAAAATTTCTTTCCAGGATCTTCAGTCCTGGAAAATCCGAAAACAGTCTCTTGACGCCAGAAAAAAACCGGAACTGTATTTTGTATACACAATAGATGTTTCTGTAAAAAAAGAAAACAAAGTGTTGAAAAGGGTTAACAATAAAAATATTATGTTAACTAAAAGGAAAAAGTTTTCCTATCTGAGCCTTCCAGAGGGAGTTACAGAAAAAGATCTGGAGACCTGCCGTCCAGTGATCATAGGGAGCGGGCCTGCGGGTCTTTTCTGCGCTTATTATCTGGTCCGGGCAGGGCTGCGGCCTATTGTTCTGGAACGGGGCGACGACGCAGACCGGCGGATGGAAAAGGTAAATCAGTTCTGGGAAACAGGAGAGCTGGATACAGAAAGCAACGTCCAGTTCGGAGAAGGAGGCGCCGGAACTTTTTCTGACGGAAAATTGAATACTCTGGTAAAAGACAGTCAGGGAAGAAATACCGAGGTGCTGAATATCTTTGTCCGGGCAGGCGCTCCTGAAGAGATCCTTTATGTCCAAAAGCCTCACCTTGGAACGGATATGCTGGTGAAAATCGTAAAAAATATCCGAAATTATATAGAAGACCATCAGGGGGAAGTCCGTTTCCGCAGCAAAGTTACGGATTTTCTTATCGAAAAGGGAAAGATCCGCGGAGTTATCGTCAACGGAGAGGAAAAAATTTTTTCTTCATTTATTGTTCTGGCTTTAGGACACAGTGCCAGAGACACTTTTTCTCTTCTTGAAAAGAAGCGTATCCATATGGAACCGAAATCTTTTGCCGTAGGGCTCAGGGCTGAACATCCTCAAACTCTGATCAATCAGTATCAGTATGGAAAGGAGAATCCCGGAAATCTTGGCGCGGCGGCTTACAAACTGACTCACCGCGGAAAAAACGGACGTGGTGTTTACAGCTTCTGTATGTGTCCGGGCGGCTATGTGGTAAATGCGTCTTCTGAGCCAGGCAGGCTGGCGGTAAATGGGATGAGTTATCATGGCAGAGACAGCCGAAACGCTAACAGCGCTTTAATCGTCACGGTGACCCCGGAAGACTTCCAGGGAGAGGGTCCTTTGGCAGGAGTGGAATTCCAGCGCAGGCTGGAAGAAAAAGCTTACAAGCTTGGAAAAGGAAAAATCCCTATCCAGCTTTACGGGGATTATCTTAGAAATCAGGAAAGTATATCTCTTGGCCAGGTGACTCCCTGCATGAAAGGCGATTGGAATTTCGGGAACCTGAGAGAACTCTTCTCAGAACAGATCAATGAGACTTTGACAGAGGGAATCCAGGCTTTTGGAAGCATCATTCCCGGATTTGACAGAGAAGACATGGTTCTAAGCGGAGTAGAAAGCCGTACTTCATCTCCGGTAAGGATTACAAGAGATGAAAACTTTCAATGCAATATTGCCGGAATCTATCCCTGCGGAGAGGGCGCAGGCTATGCGGGAGGCATTACTTCTGCGGCTATGGATGGTCTGAAAGTGGGGGAGGCAATTGTGAAAAAAATCAGAAATTTATTTTAAGGCATATACATCATTTTCAAACTGTGCTACAATGAACCTGCGAAAACTTATGCCGAAGAGAGTATCGCAAAGACTAAAATGAAAAAAATAAAGGATATGGCAGAAGAGGACAGACCTTATGAAAAATGTCTTCGTTTAGGAGCCTGCTCCCTGAGTGACGGGGAGCTTTTGGCTGTCCTTCTGCGTACCGGAACAAAAGGCAGTCCTTCTGTGGCCATGGCGGATGAAATTTTAAAACTGTCAAAAGATAAAGGAGGACTTCTGGGATTGTATCAGCTAAGTCTGGCTCAGCTTCAGTCTGTAAAAGGAATAGGAAAGGTCAAGGCTGTCCAGATTAAATGTATCGGAGAGCTTTCTAAAAGGATTTCCAGAACCTCAGCCCGCAGAGGACTTTCCTTCAGTCAGCCGGAAACAATTGCAGAATACTATATGGAACAGCTGCGCCATGAGGAGCAGGAACAACTGATCTGTATGATGCTGGATACAAAAAATCATCTTCTGGGGGAAGAAATGGTCTTTAAAGGTACGGTAAACAGTTCCCTGGTAAATCCCAGGGAGATTTTTCTGACAGCTGTTTCCTACCATGCGGTAGGCATTCTTCTGGTACATAATCACCCCAGCGGAGATCCCAGCCCAAGCCGGGCGGATTTGGACTTTACAGAAAGAGTACGCCGGGCCGGAGATATTTTAGGGATTCCCTTGATCGATCATATCATTATCGGTGATCACCAGTTTTTGAGTTTTCGTCAGCGGGGGATTTTTTAAAGACAGAAAAAAGGGGAGCATGAAGATGCCGTTGCATAAAGCGTTTGGAGTAGACCTGGGAAGCAGTTCTGTAAAAATCTACGCACAGGAACAGGATACTATAATAACGGAAAAGAACATGATAGCCATACGCAATCAGGACCAGATCCTGGCTGTAGGGAATAAGGCCTATGAGATTTTTGAAAAAAACCCTTCTAATGTATCTGTGATTTCTCCTGTGCTCTGTGGGAAAATCGCAGATATCAGATGTACAGAGATGGTCTTAAAGGCTTTACTGGAAAATATCAATGCCGGGACCTTGCTGGGATATATTCTCTATCTGGCAATACCTTCGGATTTATCTGAAATTGACCGGAGCGCCTATTATACCATTGAAAATTCCAACAGAAAAGACAAAGTTTATATAGTTGAAAGACCAATTGCAGATGCGGTTGGTCTTGGAATACCGATTCTTCATACAAAGGGTACAATGATTGTCAATATAGGGGCCCAGAGCACAGAGATTTCTGTGATCGAGCTTGGTAAAGTTGTAGTCAGCAAGTTACTTGAAATCGGCGGGAAACAGCTGGATGATGGAATTGTAAGCACCGTCAGAAAGCAGTATAATCTCCATATCGGGCTCAGGACAGCCCGGCGCCTGAAGTTGTCTCTTGGATATCTGAAAGACGGAAATCTGGAAGCCAGGAAAGTTGTTGGAGTAGACAGTTTAAGCGGCCTTCCAAGAGAGGAAATCGTTCCTTCGGATGTGGTACACGAGACCATTACAGGACCTGTCAGGGCTCTATGCGAAGAAATTCTTTTTTTCCTGGAGAGAATACCGCCTCAGATACGAAAGAGCGTCGAAGATCAGGGAATTTTTGTTACCGGCGGCACCAGCCGGATTCCTGGCATGGAGTGGTTTTTAAAGCAGGAAACAGGGCAGAAGATCCGTATGTCTGATCTATATGAGCTCTGTACAATCTGCGGACTGAAAGAAATCATGAAAGACCGCAGTCTGAAAAAATGGGCGAGATAACAAGAAGAAACTGAGGTTTTGAGAATGAAGAAAAAATTTAACTGGGTGATAAAAAGCAAACATATTTTGATCATAATGATCCTTGTCTGTGTCAGCCTGATGGTACTAGCAGTTACAGTAAGCCTGCCCACAGGTCCTGTAAAAAGTGTTTTAGGCTACGCAGTCATACCTTTCCAGAAAGGAATCAACAGTATTGGCACTGCTCTTGACGGAGCTACTGCCGGTCTGCAGAGCAAGCAGAAACTTCTGGAAGAAAATCAGGCACTTCAGGAACAGGTAGATGATCTGACTGCCCAGAACAGCCAGCTGACACAGGATTTAGATGAATTGGACAGATTGCAGAAGCTTTATGCACTGGACCAGCAGTACAGCGAATATGACAAAGTGGCAGCGGAAGTTATTGCGATGGATGATGAAAACTGGTTTTCTACTTTTACGATTAACAGAGGAACTGATGACGGGATCCAGGTAGACTGCAATGTGATCGCGGGAAGCGGACTTGTGGGGATTGTAACAGATGTCGGGAGCAACTGGGCAACTGTCCGGTCTATTATTGATGACTCCAGCAACGTCAGCGCCATGACTATGAGTACCTCGGACAGATGTATCGTATCAGGGGATCTCAGGCTTATTAATGAAGGAAAACTTCAGTTTATTCATTTAAAGGACAATGACGATCGGATACAGGAAGGAGAAAAAATCGTTACTTCAGATGTCAGCGAAAAGTTTCTGCCGGGAATCCTTATCGGCTATGTCAGCGAAATCGAAGAGGACCCAAACAACCTTACGAAAACGGGAACCCTTACGCCGGTTGTGGATTTTGAACATATCCGGGAGGTCCTGGTAATAAAGGAACTGAAACAGCAGAAAGGGGATTCATAAATGAAGATTAAGAGAACGGTCTTATATATTCTTGTGATTCTGGCCTGTTTTATTTTGCAGACAACCGTTTTCCAGACATTATCCATCGGTTCCATTGTCCCTAACCTGCTTTTGATAGCTACAATATCCTTCGGCTTTATACGGGGAAAAATTACCGGAATATGGACTGGATTTTTCTGCGGGATCCTGAAAGATCTTTTTTATGGGAATCTTTTAGGATTTTATGCCTTGGTTTATCTCTGTATCGGTTACGGAGCAGGATGCTGCACAAAGATTTTTTATGATGAAGAAATCCGTGTGCCTATGTTTTTGGTAGCTGCAGGAGATCTGATTTATGGGCTGGCTGTATACGGATTTCAGTTTCTTATGCGGGGCAGAATAGAAATCTTTTTTTATCTTCGAAGGATTATCATCCCAGAGGCGATTTATACAGTATTGATCACGGTAATCCTGTATAAACTTCTTTTTATACTTAACAAGAAACTTACAGAACTGGAAATGAAAGAGAGAGATTCCTTTTGGTTAAGAAAATAAAAAAAATCATCAAACGAGTAGGATTGAGGAGAACCACGGTGCTGGTTCTGCTCTTTGCCGTTCTCTTCTTTGTTCTTATACAGAGACTCTTTTCCCTGCAGATCATACATGGTCAGGAATACGCAGATAATTTCAATCTAAGTATTACAAGGGAAAGAACGATCAAGAGCACAAGAGGAAATATCCGGGACAGAAATGGACAGCTCCTTGCTTATAATCAGCTCTCCTATTCAGTTACCCTGGAAGACAACGGTACTTATGACAGCACCAGAGAACAGAATCTTACATTAAACTATGTCGCATATGAACTGCTGAAGATTTTGCAGAAAAACGGAGAAAGCACGGATATCAGTTTCTACATTGATATCGACGATAGTGGAGAATACGCATTTACCGCAAGCGGATTTACTTTGAACCGTTTTAAGGCAGATGTCTATGGAGAGGCAGACATTGATGATCTGAAAGACGATCAGATCAATGCCACAGCGCAGGAAATGATGGATTACATGTGCGGTGAAAAACGTTTTGGACTTGTGAACAATAAAAATCCTTATACCTCTAAAGAACTGAAGAGTCATGGCCTGCCGGAATCCTTTACCCAGGAAGAAACTCTGGAGATCACAAAAATCCGCTATATCCTTTCCACCAACAGTTTCCAAAAATATATTCCTGTGACTATCGCGACAAATGTCAGTGAAGAAACTGTGGCAGAGGTTACCGAGCGGAAAGATGAACTTCAGGGAGTTGATATAGCAGAGGATTCTATCCGGGTATATGATGATGCGGAATATTTTGCACCTATTATCGGTTATACCGGAAAGGCTTCCGCAGAGGAGCTGGAAGCTCTGAAGGAAGAAAGAGATGATTATTCAACTGATGCCATTATCGGAAAATCAGGTATTGAACAGATCATGGAGACACAGCTTCAGGGACAGGATGGCTCAGAGAAAGTATTGGTTGACCGTATGGGAAAAATCCTGGACATTGATGAAGACTCTAAAGAGGATCCGATCGCAGGCAATGATGTATATCTGTCCATTGATAAGGACCTTCAAAAAGCTGCTTATGATGTACTGGAACAGAAGATAGCCGGTATCCTGGTAGAAAATATTATAAACGCAAAGACCTTTCAATATGTCCAGGGGATGAATACAGCAGATATTAAAACCCCTATTTATGATGTGTACTATGCTTTGATTGAAAACGGCGTATTGGACATTGATCATTTTGCGGAAAAGGATGCTACTGCTTTGGAGCAGACAGTATATAATCTGTTTCAGCAAAGGCAGTCCGGCGTTTTTTCAGAAATAAAAGAAGAACTTACCAGTGAGAATCCGGCGGCTTTTGAAGATCTTTCTACAGAAATGCAGGAATATCAGGAATATATTGTAAATGATTTTCTGACAGATGAGACAGGCATCCTGTCCCAGGGAGCTATTGACAGTTCTGACTCTGTTTACCAGGCATGGCAGAACCGTACTATCAGTATGAGAGAATTTCTCACTTATGCTGCAGGAGAGAACTGGATTGATATTTCCAGGTTTTCAGCAGAAGGAGAATATCTGGATTCTTCTGAAGTGTATTCTGCATTGGCAGATTATCTGACAGAATCCCTCAGCGATGATGAAGGTTTTTCGAAAATTATTTATAAATATATGCTGCAGTCTGATATTATTTCAGGAACCCAGCTGTGCCTTCTTCTTTATGATCAGGGTGTTCTGGAATCGGATGAGACAACTTATAACGCTCTTGCTTCCGGATCCATGCGCGCTTATGATTTTATGATCAACAAGATTTCAAATCTTGAGATCACCCCGGCTCAGCTGGCTTTGGATCCCTGTTCAGGCTCTGTAGTCATTACCGATGTAAAAACCGGAGAAACCCTGGCCTGTGTTACATATCCGGGATATGATAACAACCGTCTGGCAAATAACATGGATTCGGAATATTTCAATCATCTTCAGGAAGATCTTTCCAATCCTTTTTATAATAAGGCTACCCAGGAAACAAGAGCTCCGGGATCAACTTTTAAGATTCTCACTGCAGTGGCAGGTATTGAAGAAGGGATCGTAACCAGCGGATACGGCGTAGTCTGCGACGGCGCCTTCCATTATCCTAATTCATCAGATTATGTACTCTGCAATAATGGATATGGGCATGGATATATGAATGTTGTTAATGGAATCGCAAATTCTTGTAATGATTTCTTCGGACAGGTAGGATATGATCTAGGAACAGATTCCAATGGTGTTTTCTCTGACGAACAAGGAATGAAAACTCTGACAAAATATGCGGAAATGTTCCGTATGAACGAAAAATCCGGCCTGGAAATTGATGAAACAGCTCCTCAGATGGCATCTGTGGATGTAGTGCGTTCTTCCATCGGACAGAGCGATGCAAGCTACACAACTTCACAGCTTGCCCGATATGTAACTACTATTGCGAGCCGGGGGATCAGTTATGATCTGACCCTTTTTGATAAAGTTACTGATGCAGACGGTAATGTTCTGAAAGATTATTCACCTGAAGTAAAAGGTGACCTGGATGTTTCAGACAGTACCTGGAGCACTGTCCACGAAGGAATGCGTGGCGTCGCCACCAGAAATGCTGTTTTAAGCAGCCTGAATGTGGCAGTAGCAGGTAAGACCGGTACTGCACAGGAAGATTTATCACGGCCTTCCCATGGACTCTTTATCGGATTTGCTCCATATGAGGATCCGGAAATAGCCATGGCCGTCCGCATTACTAACGGATACAGCTCCGGAAATGCGGTATCTGTTGCAAAGGATATTTTCAGTTATGTGTACAATCTGGAAGATGAATCGGATCTCCTTTCCGGTACTGCAAATACAGATAATCTGTCCAACGAACCGACCGATTAGGCAGACAACGTTCACAGGCCCTTTTGATCAGCTGTCTGCAGAAACAATATACCAGAGATGCTTGAAAGTAAATATCAGGAGGATGAGTTATGAGTGAGATTATTGTAGTGACGTCTGGAAAAGGCGGAGTGGGAAAGACCACAGTAACGGCTAATCTGGGACTTGGCCTGGCAAAAATGAATAAAAAGGTGGTAGTGGTAGATACTGACATCGGACTGAGAAATCTGGATGTAGTTCTCGGCCTCGAAAACAGGATCGTATATAACCTGATCGATGTGATCGAAGGCAGCTGCCGCATGAAGCAGGCATTGATAAGAGATAAACAATGTGATACTCTTTATCTTCTTCCTTCAGCCCAGACAAAAGATAAAACAGCCATTACACCGGAACAGATGGTAAAACTTACGGAAGATCTCTCAGAAGAATTCGATTATATTCTGCTGGACTGTCCCGCCGGCATTGAACAGGGATTTAAAAATGCCATTGCCGGAGCCGACAGCGCTATTGTAGTGACAACTCCTGAAGTATCAGCTATCCGTGATGCTGACAGGATCATAGGCCTTCTTCAGGCAAATGAAATGCCTAAAATACAGCTGATCATTAACCGGCTGCGAATGGACATGGTCAAGCGCGGAGAAATGATGTCCGTAGAAGATGTGACGGAAATACTTGCAGTAGATCTGCTTGGAGCAATACCCGATGATGAAGCAGTAGTAGTTGCTACCAATCAGGGGGAACCTCTCTGCGGAAAAAACTGTCCTTCGGGACAGGCTTTTGAAAATATCTGCAGAAGAATATCCGGTGAGGCAGTGCCTCTCATGGACTTTCAGACAAAGACAGGGGTTATTAAACGTCTGTCGCAGATTTTCAGAAAATCTTAAGGAGGCATGGGTATATGAGATTTCCTGGCAGACGATCAGGCCTGGTTGCAAAAGACCGTCTTAAGCTTGTTCTGACCTCAGAACGGCTGGACTGTACTCCTCAAATGATGACTATGCTGAAGAACGATATGATCCGGGCTGTGGACAAATATTTTTCTGTTCAGGACAAAAAAGTGGAGATCCGTTATATAAAGGATCGGAGTACTCTTCTGATTAAGATTCCTCTCCAGAGTGATATTGAAAAGTCTGCTCCGGGAATGTCTTTCTGGAGATAAAATAAAAGGTGATTGGATTAAGTAACCATAAGAAAAAGGTGTTTTCATGATTAAACTATATAAATTACGTGACTATGATTTCAGATTGGTAATTGCTCTGATTATACTCAGCTTTATAGGAGTCCTTCTTGTAGGAAGCGCAGATGCATCCCTTCAGAATCGTCAGCTTATGGGAATGATCCTGGGGCTGATCATAATGACCGTGATTTCTTTGATGGATTTCAGCTGGATTCTGAACTTTTCCTGGGTGATCTATATTCTGAACATTCTGCTTTTGTTAGCGGTACGGCTCTTCGGATCTGATGCCAACGGCGCTACCAGATGGATCAGTATCGGCGGATTTCGTTTTCAGCCTACAGAGTTGACAAAAATTGTGATCATTATATTTTTTGCACGATTTTTTATGGAGCATGAAGAAAATTTGAATACCCTGAAAACGATCCTTCAATCTATTGTATTGATCGCTATTCCTCTGGCATTGATCTATATACAGCCAGACTTGAAAAACACGATTACAGTTGTTATACTGTTTTGTATGATTATTTATATGGCTGGATTAAGCTATAAAATCATTGGAGGGACTCTACTGGTAGCCATACCCCTGGCTGTTGTCTTTCTGTTTATTGTCATGCAGCCTAATCAGACATTAATAGCAGATTATCAGCGTGACAGAATTATGTCGTTCTTAAATTCAGAGGAGGATGAATATTCCGATGATGTGATCCAGCAGGAAAATTCTGTAATGGCTATAGGTTCCGGACAGCTTACAGGAAAAGGGCTGAATAACAATGAGGTTTCCTCTGCAAATAACGGCGATTTTGTCTCTGAGAACCAGACAGATTTTATCTTTTCTGTAGCCGGAGAGGAGCTCGGATTTGTGGGGTGTGCGGCAATTCTGCTTCTTTTGCTGTTTATAGTTTTTGAATGTATACGGATCAGCCTGCGGGCGAAAGATACGTCTGGCAAACTGATCTGCTGCGGCATGGGAGCCATTGTAGGGATACAAAGTTTTATTAATATTGCTGTTGTTACAAATATCATGCCTAATACTGGCACGCCTCTCCCATTTGTAAGTTATGGACTGACTTCTATGGTCAGCCTGTACATTGGCATGGGTCTGGTACTGAATGTTGGACTTCAGCGATATAAAAAATACAGGGAGGTTGATGTATCATGAATATCGGATTAATCGCACATAATTCAAAGAAAAAACTAATGCAGAATTTCTGTATCGCATACAGAAATATTTTGTCTAAGAATACCCTTTATGCTACCGGTACTACCGGACGCCTTATTGAGGAGGCTTCAAATCTCACAGTCCATAAATTTCTTGCAGGACATTTAGGCGGAGAACAGCAGCTGGGGGCACTGATCGAACAAAATGAAATGGATCTGGTCATTTATCTGAGAGAGCCTCTGGCACCTCAGAAACACGATCCGGATGTAAAAAGGATTTTTCATCTGTGCGATACCCATAATATTCCCCTGGCAACAAATCTGGCGACAGCTGAAATGATGATTCGCTCTTTGGGAAGAGGAGAGATGGACTGGCGTGAAATGTATAAATAAATGGAAACTTTCTGTTTTAAAAAAAGAAGACAAGGGGAATTTTTTTAAAAACCTGAAGAAAAAGCCAGGAAAAAAAATGATTTTAGGAGGAAGTATTTTAGGTGTCCTTCTTCTTGCAGGAATCATTTTTTTAGTCCTTTTCTTTCAAAAAAGAAGTTTTGATGAACCTTTTCCTTATGAGAGATCTGCCCGGCTGCGGGGTAATCCTGTTCCGGAATCAGCAATGGTTGAAGAGGGAATGGCGTCGGAGCTTTGCGTAGGAAAAAGCGATAACTCTATGGATGGAATAGAGGGTCAGGAAGGGGAAATGGCTGGTCTTTTTGATATTCGAAATGGAAATATTCCGTTTTCCAAGGCACTATATCAACAGAAATCAGCCGGACGTCTAGGACAACTTATGACTGTCCTGATAGCTTACGAAACGTTTAATCTGGATACCAGCGTGACTATTCAGCAGGAAGATCTGCCTGCCAGTCTGGACAGAACCTGCGGTTTATCGGCAGGTGATGTGATCCCCGCCAGACAGCTTTTAAATGCAGCTGCAGTTTATTCAGCGGAAGATGCCTGCCTTGCCCTTGCCAGAGCTGTAGGCGGAAGTACAGAGTCTTTTGTAGAAAGTATGAACAGCCGGGCCGGGGAACTGGGCATGATAAATACTAATTATACAAATCCTGCAGGCATTCAGGAAGATGAACAGTATACTACTGTATATGACACCTATCTTCTCCTTAATGCTATTCTGGGGCATCCGGATCTGACGAATGTCCTGGGACTGTCTAATTATACTTTAGACTATAACAATTCCGGCGGAGACAGAAAACAGCAATGGCTTGACGGAGATAATCTCTATGTTACAGGCATCGTATCTCCCCCAAAAGGAATTACAGTATTGGGAGGAAAGCTTTATGTATCTGATTCAGACAATTATGGAGCTCTGCTGGTCCAGGATCATTATGGAAATCCCTATGTGGCTGTTGTACTTAATACAGAGAATCAGGCAAATATGTATGAGAGAATGGGGCAAATGCTGAAATCTATCAGTGAATCGTAAAAAAATACTGATTTTTTTGAATTTACCATTGTATTTTTGAACGATATGCACTATAATTATTTCAACAATAACCACGTTTTTAGTAAAAATACATATTACGTGCGGCTAAGGAGGAAATTGCGATGGTTCAGTTAATTGTAGGAGAAAAAGGTAAAGGAAAAACAAAGGAACTTCTGGATAAAGTAAATAAAGAAGTGAAGGAAGCAAACGGTACATTTGTTTATCTGGATAAAAGCAGAAAACATATGTATGAATTAAATAATAAGGTACGTCTCATTGATATGTCTGAGTATGACATTCAGAACAGCAGTGAATTTTTAGGATTTATATCCGGTGTTGTTTCCCAGGATAACGATCTTGAGAAAATGTTTCTCGACAGTTTCTTAAAGATTTCTAAGATGGAATCTGATGACGGAGAACTGGGAGAGGTTCTTGATCGCTTAGACACAATGGGAAAGAAATACGGAGTTTCCTTTGTTGTGAGTCTTTCTAAAAACGAAGAGGATTTACCAGAAAATGCAAAGAGCATGGTTTTGATTTCCCTTTAAACCGCCTCCCTTTATATGAAGAAAATATGAAAATACGGTTGAGAGCCGCCCCTGATCGGGGCGGCTTTGTAATTTCAGAATCAGGCTGTCTCGTTAGAAACTATGGTCAGTCATTTTCTGAGAAAGAAGAAATCCTTCCAAATAAGCTGAGAAGATATAATCCACAGATTCCCACCAAAGCATATATTATCCTGGAAATCCATGTCATATCCCCGAATAAAAAGGTGACCAGATTAAAGCGAAAGAATCCAATAAGCCCCCAGTTAACCGCTCCAATAATACTTATGATCAGGGCGGTATAATCTAAAAATTTACTGTTCATAATTGCTGCCTCCTTTATCATTTTCTATTATTTCCACAGAACAGAGTTTTATACAAAAAATCCTATTGTGAATCTGTATTGAAAATGGTAGAATGTAAGGTAGTCCATAAAAAACCTCAGGTTTGTAAAGGAGAGTTATATTGTCGGACAACAAAAAATTTTCAGGAACGATTAAAAAAATTTTTACATCAGTTGGAAAATTGCTGACTTTTAATATTACTACGATCATGTTTGGAGCGTTGCTTTTATATATGATCATTACAGTAGTTTTATATGCCACCTCTGATCATGTAACTTCTTATCAGGTTACAGCAGGACCGCTGAGCAAGAATCCTGTGTGCACAGCTCTTGCCCTGCGGTCTGAAGAAATAGTGACAGCAGAAAGTTCGGGTTATATCGAATACTATGCTACCGAAGGAATGGAAGTACGTCAGGCAGGCTCAGTCTACAGCATAGCCAGTGAAAAACAGGACAACGAACCTGTTACTTTATCTGATGATCAGATTGAAGAGGTGCGCTCCAGTGCAGAACAGTTTTCCTATGCCTATAACAGTAATAATTTTTATGACACATATAGTTATAAATATCAGATCAGAGGTACGATCCTTCAGGCTGCAAAAGAAACGGAAGACAGCGTAGAAGCTGCCGGAGGCAGCTCCGATACAGCGGATAGAGAAGAAACATCTGCAGGCACCGATGATGACTCTGATGCAGTTGCCGGAAATACCGCAGATAAAGTGATTTCTGTGGGAAATCAGGATGTATATACAGCCCCGGAAGCAGGCATCGTAGTATATTCTTCAGATGGATATGAAGAAAAAACTGCAGATACCCTGACAGAAAACGATTTTAATCAGATGTCTTATCAAAAAGAAAATCTGATCACGGGAGGAAAGATAGAAAAAGGAGACTCCGTATATAAGCTTATTACCAGCGAAAACTGGACCTTAATGGTCCCTCTTACAGATAAAATGGCTGCTTCTCTTGCAGGACGGGAATCCATTCAGGTAAAATTTGTAAAGGATGGAGAAAGTCAAAACGGTTCTCTTTCAATTATAAATGTCGGAGATCAGAAAGTCGCTCAAATTGAATTGGTAAACGGAATGACACGTTATGCAGAGGATCGTTTTCTGGAAGTAGAATTGGTCATTAATACTCAGAGCGGACTGAAAATACCTGTCAGCTCTATTGTAGAAAAGGAGTTTTATACAGTCCCCAGAGAATTTTTGACTTTAGGCGATAATGGAAACAGTCAGGGCTTTATCAGAGAAACCAGTTCAGGAGACGGCGACTCTACGGAATTTGTAGAAGCTGCCATTTACAGACAGGTAGATTCTCAGGGGAATGAGATTACTGCAGAAACTCAGGATGATTCCGGAGGATTGTGCTATGTAGATATGGATACTCTAAACGAAGGAGACGTCCTTCTGAAACCGGATTCTGGGAAAATCTTCACTGTTGGTAAAAAAGATAACCTTCAGGGAGTTTATAACATTAATCAGGGATATGCTGTTTTCAGACAGATTAAAATACTTGATCAAAATGAAGAATATTGTATTGTTGACCAGGGTACTTCTTACGGGCTGCGTGCTTTTGATTACATTGTACGCGATGGAAGCAGCGTAAGTGAAGAAGAAATTTTGTATTCTGGTTCCAATTAGTTAATGCACTTAGAAAGGAAGAAACAAATGGGAGTCTGTGAGAATTATAAAGTTATCGAAAAAAAGGTAGAGCAGGCCTGTATCAGAGCAGGCAGGAAAAAAGAAGATGTTACGCTGATCGCAGTAAGCAAAACAAAGCCGATATCTATGATCCAGGAGCTTCTGCCTCTTGGAGTAAGAGACTTTGGAGAAAATAAGGTTCAGGAACTGACTGAAAAGGAAGAATTGCTGCCAAAAGATATCCGCTGGCATATGATCGGACATCTTCAGAGAAATAAAGTAAAATATGTGGTAGGAAAAGCCTGCATGATCCACTCCGTAGACAGTCTGCGTCTGGCGGAAGAAATAAGTAAAGAAGCTCTTAAGAAACAAATTTCTGTACCTATACTGGTAGAAGTAAATGTAGCGGGAGAAGAAAGTAAATTCGGTGTTTCTGTTCAGGAGGCGCCGTCTCTGATTGAACAGATCTGCTGTCTTCCAGGACTCCAGGTAAAAGGTCTAATGACCATTGCGCCTTATGTGGAAGATCCTGAAGAAAATCGCATAGTTTTCAGAAATTTAAGGAAATTAAGTGTTGACATCAGAGAAAAAAACTTTGATAATGTTACTATGGACATTCTCAGTATGGGAATGACAGGTGATTATGAAGTCGCCATCGAAGAAGGTGCCACTCATGTTCGGGTAGGAACAGGCATTTTCGGAGAAAGAAATTATAATATATAAGAATAGGAAATGGAGATTTGAATATGAGTTTCTTAGACAAATTTTTAGATGCAGTTAAAGTGAATGATGATTTAGACGATGACGATTTCTTAGATGAAGCTGATGATGATTTTGAAGATGAAAAACCCAAAAAAAGATTTTTCCAGAAAATAGATGATGATTTGGACGATGCTTTTGACGATGAACTTTCTGCGCCCAAAAGCAGTAAGAAAGAAAAAAAGGAAAAGAAGACAGGTTCTGCTTCAAAATCATCTAAGCAGTCCAGAACGCCAAAAGCCCAGAGTTCTGCCAGCAAGGTTACTCCAATGTACAGTGTAAATAAGAAGAGGACTTCCGCGCCAGCTTCAGCTGTCTCAAATAATGAGGTATGCGTAATAAAACCTAAGCAATTTGACGAGTCTACAGAAATTGTAGATGCGCTTCTTGATAATTGTACAGTAATATTGAATTTGGAAGGACTGGATATTTCTTTAGCTCAGCATATTATTGACTTTACTGCAGGAGCCAGCTATGCGATAGAAGGAAATATTAAGAAGGTTTCTTCTTATATCTTTATTCTTACACCAGAAGGTGTCGATATTACCGGCGACTCTCAGGAGTTTTTAAACGACATTGCCGGTTCCGCCTCCATTTATGAAGGGTTTTAAGTGAAAGCCATGGAAAAAGAGGATTTATTTGAAAAACGTATGATGGAATTAGGTAAGAAAGCCTACTATAGAGGCATTCTTACCTTTTCCGATTTTCTTGATCTGAATCAGCAGAATATTCTTCACAGCCTTACCTTTTCCGATACAGGAATAAAGGTAAAAATGTTTGGAGGCTATGAATCAGCGGAGCGTCAGATGGCGGCATTCGTCCCTGATGCTCTTTCTTATGAACAGGATTATCCTATATCCTGTATAAAAATAGAACCTTTAAGTAGAAAATTCTCTGATGATCTGACACACAGAGATTATCTGGGGGCTATTTTAAATCTTGGGATTGACAGAAGCAAAATAGGAGACGTTCTTACAGATCAAAATTGCGGTTATGTATTTTGCCACGATTCCATGGCGGATTTCCTTTCAGAAGAGCTTTCCAGGATTCGTCATACTTCTGTGCGTGCCCGCAAGCTTTCCCTGGAAGAGCCGCTTCCCTCTCCAAAGAGAGAACCTGTTTCCGGTACTGTGGCCTCGCCTCGTCTGGACAGTATCATTGCACTGGCTTTTGGAAATTCCAGAAGCAGCATAATCGGGCTCATAGAAGGGGGAAAAGTTTTTGTAAACGGAAAATCCATTCTTTCTAACGGATATGGGATAAAAGAAGGAGATATCGTGTCCGTACGCGGAAAGGGAAAATTTCAATTCGGATCAGTGACAAATAAAACAAAAAAGAACCGATATCATGTAATATTATATCGTTATTGTTAAAGGAGACTGATAAATATGACAGAACAGAGACTGCTGGTAAAAAGAGAGGGGGATTTTACATATCCCATTGCCTTTCACAAAGATTTCACCTCATTGACTCAGGAAATACAGGATCTTCCTAATCATGGAACAAGACTTTGCATAATAACAGACAGCAATGTGGCCCCCCTTTTTCTGGAAAGTGCAGCGGAGGCCCTGAAAGAAACAGGAAGAGAAATCTATACTTATATTCTTCCTGCAGGAGAACAGAACAAAACTCTGGAAAATGTTCAGGGGATATATGAATTTCTGATAAAAAACCATTTTGACCGAAAAGATCTTCTCGCGGCATTAGGAGGCGGAGTTGTGGGGGATATGACAGGTTTCGCAGCCGCCACTTATCTGCGGGGAATTGATTTTATACAGATTCCTACCACGCTTTTAGCTCAGGTGGATAGCAGCATAGGGGGAAAGACAGGAGTAGATTTTAAACAGTATAAGAACATGGTAGGAGCCTTCCACCAGCCTCTCCTGGTATATTTGAATGTTTCAACCCTCAAAACCCTGCCAGACTCAGAATTTGCCTGCGGGATGGGTGAAATCATAAAACATGGACTGATCCGCAGTCTCGAATACAGCCAATGGCTTACTGAACACAGCAAAGAAATCCTTGAAAGAAAAGAAGACATCTGTCAGAGCATGATCTATCAAAGCTGTATGATAAAGAAAACCGTGGTTGAAAACGATCCTACTGAAAAAGGAGAACGGGCAGTGCTGAATATGGGACATACAGTAGGCCATGCGGTGGAAAAACTGAAAAATTTCTCTATGGCCCATGGTCAATGCGTCGCTGTGGGATGCATGGCTTCTGCTTATATTTCTCTGAAGAGAGGGTGGATCACCCAGAAAGAATATGAAAAGACGGCCGAACAGCTGAAGCTTTTTGGTCTTCCACTATACATTAACGGCCTTTCGGCAGAGGATATTTTAACTGCTACAAAGTCAGATAAAAAGATGGACAAAGGACATATTAAATTTGTGCTTATGAAAGAGCCCGGCAATGCTGTGGTGGATAGATCTGTGACAGACCAGGAACTTTTGGAGGCTATCGAAAGCATAAGGATAGAAAATCAGGAGGTACTGTAAAGATATGAAAGCGGAAAAGAAAAGACTTATGACCTTTGTCTTCTATCTGATTTCCACGGCAGTCCTAGTGGCCTTTGATCAGTGGACAAAGGCTCTGGCTGTCAACGCTCTGAAGGGTCAGAAGGATATAGAATTGATTCCCGGAGTTTTGTCTTTCCATTATCTGGAAAATACAGGGGCCGCATTTGGTATTTTTCAGGATCAGAAAATTTTTCTTTTAGTTCTGACTACAATTATCATTCTGTGTGTGTGCTATGTACTGTGGCGGATTCCTTCTGACAGAAAATATATTTTTTTAAAAATTCTCTGCTTTATGGTGACTGCAGGAGGGCTCGGCAATCTTATTGACCGGGTCCGGTTGAATTATGTGGTAGATTTTATTTATTTTTCCCTGATTGATTTTCCTGTGTTTAATGTGGCGGATATTTATGTTACTACAAGTATGATCCTTTTGTTTATTGCAGTTCTTTTTTATTATAAGGATGAGGATTTTCAGTTTTTAAAATGGAAGAGAGAAAAATGAAACGTATATGTTTACAGGCAGATCCTTCCTGGGCCGGAGAAAGGATCGATAAATTTTTGGCGGAAGTAATGGAGGATTACTCCCGCTCTTTTTTGCAGAAGCAATTTAAAGAAGGCAATATTACTGTTAATGGAAAAGCGGCCAAAGCCAGTCTGAAGGTATCGGAAGACGATGAGGTTGTGGTTTTTCTTCCTGAGAATCAGGAACCGGATATCGAGCCGGAAAACATCCCTCTGGACATTCTTTATGAAGATGACCAGCTTCTGGTAGTCAATAAACCAAAAGGAATGGTAGTCCATCCCAGTGCCGGTCATTACAGCGGTACCCTGGTAAACGCATTAATGTACCACTGCAAGGACAATCTTTCGGGGATCAACGGCGTACTTCGTCCGGGAATTGTCCATAGGATTGATATGGACACTACAGGAGCTCTGGTAGTATGCAAAACGGATATTGCACACCAGAGCCTGGCAGAACAGCTTAAGGTACACAGCATTACCAGGAGGTACCGGGCGATTGTCCATGGAAATATAAAAGAAAATACAGGAACCATTGAAGGAGCTATCGGACGTCATCCTGTAGAAAGAAAAAAAATGGCTGTCAACGTGCGGGGCGGAAAAGAAGCAGTCACTCATTTTAAAGTCCTTGAACGGTACGGAAGCTATACTTATATAGAATGCAGGCTGGAAACCGGCAGAACCCATCAGATTCGGGTACATTTATCCAGCGTCGGACATCCTCTTTTGGGTGATACTTTATATGGCCCGAAAAAATGTCCTTTTCCTTCTCTCCAGGGACAGACCCTCCATGCCATGATACTTGGATTTATACATCCGACAACGAAAGAATATATGGAATTTACTGCTCCGCTGCCGGAATATTTTGTAAAACTTCAAAGAAAATTAAAAGGGATCTGCTAAAACTCTTAAAATTATTAGATTTACTGACTAAAATTTGTTAATTATCTATACATTTTCTTCAAAATAGATTATAATAAAAGTTATAAAATATTCGGGAGAGGAGTGTATGGTATGGCAGCAAATACAGTAGTTACAATTGCCCGCCAGTATGGCAGCGGCGGACGGGAGATAGGGCTTCGGCTGGCGGAAAAAATGGGTGTGAAATGTTACGACAAGGAGCTGCTGGATCGTGCAGCCAAGGACAGCGGAATATGTCAGGAATTGTTCGAACATCATGATGAAAAACCTACAAACAGTTTTCTTTATTCACTGGTCATGGATACCTATTCCTTTGGCTATTCCTCAGCGGCTTTTACAGACATGCCTATTAATCACAAAGTTTTTCTGGCTCAGTTTGACGCTATCAAAAAAATCGCAAGCGAGGAATCCTGTGTTATGGTAGGAAGATGTGCTGATTACGCTTTGGCAGATAATCCCTGCGCCATCAGTGTTTTTATCCACGCAGATATGGATAAAAGAATTGACCGTATTTCCAGGAAGTACGAATTATCTGCATCGGCAGCAAAAGACAGGATTCAAAAAACAGACAAACAGAGAAGCAGTTATTATAATTATTACACCAGCAAAAAATGGGGAGACGCCAACAGTTATCATTTATGTCTGGACAGCGGAATCCTGGGAATTGAAGGCTGTGTGGAGATGATCCTGAAAGCTATTGAAGTTAAAGATGCCGCAAAACATATTCATAAGTAAAACAAAAAAGTGCTGTATTTGATGCAGCACTTTTTTTATCCGAATTTTATAAAATAACTTCATCCTTTTCCAAGAGGATGCCATCCGTTAATGTTGCTGTTGAGGATTGCCGTAAACATCCGTTCCTTTGTGCCGGGATTTTCTTTTGATATATCATGAAGCAGTTCTTTTGCATATTGACGTTTGGTGTATCCGTCTACGGGGCAGGGGCTTTTTTCAATCTCAATCCCATACTTATTTTTAAATCCGATCACATCTGCCTCATCTACGAAAAGGAGAGGGCGGATGACAGTCAGATCCATACGGTCCAGATAAGTTTTTGGAGAGAAGGTATGGAATCTTCCTTCATAGATCAAAGACAGAAGCATCGTTTCTACTACATCGTCCTTATGATGGGCATAAGCAACTTTATTGCAGCCTAGTTCTTTTGCTTTTGTATTCAAAGCGCCTTTTCTCATCTTTGCGCAGAGAGAACATGGATTACTTTCTTTACGTTCCTGAAAAATAATGGGAGCGATTTCCGTTTTTACCAGATGAAAAGGCACATTCAGCTCTTTGCACAGATTTTCAATTTTATCTGCCTGGAATCCAGGGTGTCCCAGATCAACAGTGATCGCCTCTATGGTAAAAGGATTAGGGTAGAAGCGCATCAACCCATGAAGTGCATACAACATAGTGAGACTGTCTTTTCCTCCTGAAACTCCTACGGCAATCTTATCTCCGGAATCGATGAGATTAAATTCGTCAACAGCCTTTCTGGTCAGACTCAATAATTTCTGTAATTTCATATCATTTTATTCCTTTCAATTACATACGCAGGTTCTCAACTAAAACCTTATGTGTTAATGCTCTCCTGGGTTGTCATGATCTCGCCCTGTCATGCTGTCATGAGATT
>ERZ1643249.555-NODE-555-length-42159-cov-5.521732_pt1 | contig 42159 bp, 43 predicted proteins | sample MGYA00579263_ERZ1643249 | MGnify/ENA primary metagenome ERZ1643249 (study PRJEB29033, sample SAMEA4952264) | chicken gut metagenome | biome: Broiler Chicken; feature: Gastrointestinal Tract; material: Caecum | place: Ireland | collected 2018 | study: Broiler...
CAAGAGGCTGAAGAGGCGCCCCTGCTAAGGGTGTAGACTGGGAAACTGGTGCGAGAGTTCAAATCTCTCTGTCTCCGCCATTAAGATATTTACCCTTGCTAGTCAAGGGTTTTATTATACTTAAATGGTTTTTATGTTATTTTGTATTTTAGAGCATTTACTAGATTGCTCTTTTTTTTATTTAGTAATTAAAACATCTTTTCTAATTCCCTTAAAGCATCTTCTAAAAGTTCAGCAGACTTTTTCTCTTCATCTAATAACTCATTATATTTTTTAGTCCATACTTTATTTCTTCTACGACTAAACATTAGAGGTTTTATTATGTACATATAATCTTTTTCTAACTTTATTCTTTCAATTTTTAATTCTAATAACCTTATTTTAGAAATAATACTTTCGTAACGAAATCTATCCATAATAACCTCCTAAGTTATTAACCTATTAGTATATCATTAAATAAATATATTAGAAAAGTATTGCTTAATTTCTATTCATTGAACCATTTTCAAACTATTGTTAACTAAAAAGTAAAAAAAGTTCATACAAAAGTATGAGCCATATTTATTTATATCCCTTTTTCTTGTATTCTTCGTATAATTTTTTAAATCTAGCAAAATGAATTATTTCTCTTTGTCGTAAGAATAATAACGGTCCTATAACTTCCGGATCATCAGCTAAATCAATTAAGTTTTCATATACAGCACGAGCTTTTTCTTCAGCAGCCATATTTTCTGATAAATTAGCAACTGGATCTCCAACAGCCGAAAAAGCATTTACAGAAAATGGCACACCATCAGAATTAGCTGGATACAAATCATATCCATGTTCACTAAAATATCCTCCTAAACCATTATCTTCTAATTCCTTAATACTAGCGTCTTTTATTAATTGATAAACCATAGTACATATCATCACTACATGTCCCAATTCATCTGTACCACTAATATATCAGTATTATATATTAAGATATATTTTTAATTTAAAACTATCTTCATATCCGCGCCCTCCTTTATTTTTAGTATAAATAACTTTCTTTATAATAGAAGATAGTAATTCATTTTTTAAACTAACATTATCACAGCTGTTATAAAAATCTTTTATCTTAAAAAGTTTAGGAATTTTCATAATATTATCTTTATTTTTTATTTTAGTATTTATAATATCATTCTTCTTTTTTTTAAGATTTAATATATTTAATTGTATAGCAGATATTCTTTTATTAAATATATCTTTAGTGTATGTACCATCTTCTAAAAAGTCATAGCACCTCATTAATTTATAATTACTCTTCTCTAGTTCATTATCAATAACAGAAATTAAGTTAGAAGTATTATTAAAATTATTATCTAGTTTATAATTATCTAAAAAATTATTATATTTTTTTAAACCTATAGATAAATAATTTAATAAATAATCTAAAACTAAATCCATATCACTTCCAACTGTCTTACATCCAATACTTCTACAATATAAAGTATCTTTTCTATATTTATTATTACTTGGTCTTCTAACCATTACTTTATCACAAGACGAGCATCTAACTAGTCCTGAAAGAGGACTTTTAATCCTATAATTATTATTTTTATTACTTTTATTTCTATTTTTAATTTTATCTATAATTATTTTAGTCCTAACATCATCTAAATCCAAAATAGGCCTAAAGTTTCCTTTTGCATATAGACAATTTTTATTTCTAGGTCTAGTCTTTATAATTTTACCTTGCTTCATAGTAGTAACTGTTTCTCTAGCCCCCCAACTAACATATCCATATAGAGTAGGGGAAGTAAGTATATTCCTAATAATACTAACAGTCCACTTACTAGCTTTCCTAGGACTAATATTTAAACTATTTAAATAATTAGCAATAGCACTAAATCCCATCTTATTCTTAATAATTATAACATCGTTCTTTCTAAAAGAAGAATTAGGATTTAGTGCTAGTAACATATCCTTAGTCATACCATATATTCTAGCAATCTTAAAAACAGTATCATCTTCTTTAATAGTATAAGTAGAATCAATACCATAAGCATATAAATTAGCAATTAAATTAATAATTTTAACTTCATTTTCCTCATATTCTAAAGTATATCCTTTCTCATTAATCAACTTCTTTTTTTTATATCCATAAGGACTAATAGAAGCTATATATTTACCATCTTGAACTGATCTAATTCTTCCTCTTTTTAAAATACGCTTAGTATATAATAAATATTTTCTAGATTGATATAATCCATCTTCAAAATAAACTAAATCATCTTCATTATCTAAATTATATACTTTATATGGTGTAATTATCTTAGTATTAGAATACTTAAAAGCTTGGGCAATAATTCCCTGATCAATAGTATTACCCCTAGCTAAACGTTCAATCTCAATACATAAAACAGCCTTTATATTATCATTTTCTATTATATTTAAAACTTTTTGCATAACAGGTCTATCTTCAATCGTATCCCCACTAGCAATCTCCCTAAATATATTATTATCAGGAATATTTCTACCTAATACCTTAACAGCCCATTCCTGAAGCTGTTTCTCATGTCTTTCCAAAGTCCTTAATACAGACTCGTCCTTAAAATAATCAGAATCTCTCCTGGACTTCCTAAGATATATAATAATAGAATTAGCAATAATAGAAGGACTAATATCATTATCTAATTGTAATATATTTTTTAATATCTCTAAATTCATATAAGCATATCCCTTCCATACTAAAGTCTATTAAAAATTTTCTTAAAAAATACTTTTTTAATATATATTCATCTATTATTTATTATCTTTATTTTATTTATATAAATTGGATTAATTAAAGTATAACTATTTATTCTTTTAAAATTAATATCTTTATTTATCTCTGTTAGAGAAGATCTAACTCTAAACTGATTATTACTTAAAGTCTTAATAATACAATATTTAGTAAGTTTTTCTTTATATATTTCAATAATTTCATTAATAGGAATTTGATATACCTGTCTATTTTCTTTAACTTCTATATATTTATAACTATTTAAGATATTTATTGCTGATTTAACACTTATTTCTAAATTAGCAATAAAATATTTATCTTTAGATATATATGTATAAATAGATAGACGCTTAGTTATAATATCTTCTTTTCTATCATAACCTGAAAAAATTATTATTATACTTTTCCAGTCAAAGGCATCCTGTCTTATCTCATGGGCTATATCATTGCCATTCATCTCCTTATCCAATTCAAAATCAATAAGATAAATTTTAGGGATTCCATCAAAAATTACTTCTCTAAGTTTATTATTATAGCCCCTAAAGGGAAGTATTTCTATTTCTAACATTTCAGATAAAGTATCTTTAGTTGTATTTGTTATCAACCTAAGCCATCTATTACTGTTATCTATAATAATAATTTTCATATTACACCTACAATTCTACACCAACATTATAACACACTGTTTACAAATAATCGATTAGAAAATAAAAAATGCCATATTTTTTTGGAAACAAAGGTCAGAAACTACCATTATAAGGTCAAAAATAAAAAAATAAGGCTAATTATGATACGATTTTCTTAGTATATTTAATTTAAAAATTATTCTAGATAATTTCTTTCATAATAAACTTTAATAGGAGGATAAATGAAAGAAAATAAACAAGTAGAAATAATTTTTGAAAGTAATAAAGAAACTACTAAAAGAAATTTAGCTCAAATATATGACATTATCAATAAAATAGCTCTTACTACTACTAACAAAAATAAAGTAAATTGGTTTTATAAAGAAGAAGAGATAAATAATATGAAAAAAAATAATGATTGTAATTTTTTATAGAAAGAGAGACCTTATAATGAAAAGAATAAGCTGGTATAACCTTCTATTTCTAATAATATTTTTAATAAGTTTATTATATTTTATAGAAAATATTATAGTTCTAATAACAACACTATCTACATTAACACCTATAGGAATACTATTTCTAGGAATATCTATCATTGTAATGATCTTAGTAGGAGATATCCTTATAGATGAAATAACTTTTAAATAAAAAACATTAATTCATACATAAATACAAAAATAATATTTCTTCATGTATAAAATAATATAGAAAGAAGGTATATATATGAATATAAAAGATAGAATAGCCAAACTAATAGATTTAAAGAGCATCATTACTTTAATAATGGTTACAACTTTATCTGTAGGTTGGTTTATAAATAAAGTAACATCAGATCAATTTGTTCCATTAGTAACTATGATAATAACTTTCTATTTTGCTAGAAGTAATACTGATTCAATAAATACTAATGATAGTGATATTGATAATAATAGTAGCTAATTAATAAAAAATAAGTATTTTATCATTTTTCGACAAAATTCGACAAAATTCGACATACTAGAATGATAAAATACTACACCTGAAAGGAGTTAATATTATGAGTGCTATATTATCAGGTGAAAAATTAGAAAATTTTTGTAAAGAATTAAATATTGATAGCAGTAATGTTTCAAGAATTCTAATTAGAATAAACAATAATAGAGCAGAATACTATAACTTTGAAGATGATTGTTTTTATGAATTAGATATGGAAATTGCTAAGAAATATATTTAGGTAGAAAGCTTAACAGTCTTTCTTCTTTTTAGTTATTACTGCTACTATAAATGTTCTAACCATCACTATTGTGATATTAATAAATTAAAAATTAAGTCATTAATCATTAAAAAAATAAATTATATTATAAATTATTTATTACTTTTATATTTTTCCAACTATTAGAATAAACCCTTTTATAAAAAATTATTGCTTTCAAACATTCTTGGACTGCAACTATTACCCAAATTGATACTAAATCAAACTTTAATATATTGACACAAATATATGATAATATTACTTTAAATATTATATCAGTTAATATTGTATATTTTGCTATATATTTAGTATCTCCAAATCCTCTTAAACCACCAGCATAAACATCTCTAATATTTTGAGCATATTGAGCTATAACTATTATTATCATAACACTTTTAACAATTGATTTTAATGTTTCTGAATTAGTATATAAATTTAGTAATGGTACTAACAATATTATAATTAGTAATCCAATTATAGTAGAAATTATTATAGATATTATTTTTGAGTATTTTATGTATATTTTCGCCATTTCATCTTTGCATTTTCCTATACATTCGCTTACTAAAGGAGCAACTGAAACAGATAAAGCATTACCTACTTCTATTATTAAATTAAAAATTGTCATACATATTTGTTGAGCAGCTAAAACTGATGTACCTAAACATGCAATTATTTTTGTGAATACAATATTTGCTCCTCTTATAGACAATAATTCAGTACTTGCAGGAATACCTATATGTAAAATATCTTTTATCATTATTTTATCGAATTTAAATTTATATTTTGTGTCTATACGTAACTTTGATTTTGATTTAAATAATACTAATATCCACATTATAGTTAATAAAACTTTATATATTAAAGTTCCTATTCCAGCTCCTGTAACTCCTAATTTAGGAAATATAAATAAACCATTAATTAAGACTATATCTGCCAAAATATTAAATATATTTGCAAATGATTCCATATATAATGTTCTTTTTGATTCAGATACCGCCCTGGACAAAAACGCAAATATATTATTAAAAGATGAAAATATGAATCCTATCATTATAGCAATATAATATCCTTTTCCCACATCATATATAACAGAGTCATTTCCTATAAATATCATAATTTTATTCATAAATATCAATGATATTATTACTAGAGGTAAGGATATAAAAAATACATTTAATATGATTGTATGTATTATAGTTGATTGCATTTTTTCTTTATCGTTATTTGCAATATATCTTGATAATATAGTAGCACTTGATACGTTCATTCCTCTAGATAAAGCAGATATAAATAACATTACTCTTGAAGTTATATTTATCGCCGATAATGATGCCGTATATATCGTTTCGTCAGTTATTGAACCAATTAACATTGTATCTATCATTGTAAATATATCAGATAAAATAAAAGCTATTATTGTTGGTATAGAATTTTTTATAATATTATTTTTTATTTCTTTGTATTCATTATTTTTTAATTTTTCCACGTGATTCCTCCAATTATTTCTTATTATATAATGTTATATCAAAAAAATAAAGTATATCTTAATATATAATTATTAAAAATTTAGTATCAAAAATATTCTTTTATATTATATCCTACAATTAAAATTTAAGTAAAGGATAGAAAATATAATATATTTAAAACAGTTAATACAAAATTTTAAAAGTATTGTCATTTGGAACAATTATAATACAAATGATAAGTATGCTAAAAAATATATTGAAGAAGAAAGTTTAAAAGTCTTTCTTCTTTTTAGTTATTACTGCTACTATAAATGTTCTAACTCTTCAGTACCTATATCAGTAAGTAGTGCTTTTCCTTTTTCATCAGGCATAGTAAATCTTTGATTTAAATATCTAAGTGCCGCTGCAAGCTCGCTATTGGCACCGCCATATTGTGTCATAATATATTTAGCCATCTTTAAATCTTTCTTTTTTATATTAATAGGATATTCTAAACTTTTAACATATTTAAACATTTTATTTTCCCTCCCAAGGCCATGGACTATTATCCCAATTCCATTTGTTACTAGCAGCATATTCACTATCAATATACATTGGACCATACATACTTTCATATTTTTTCAAAGTTTTATTACTAATATCTAAATACTTTTTATATAAATTTAATGCTTTTGTATCATTAGGATAAACATCTAAGTACAATCCTAAGTCAATAAGTGCAAAATTATATTGCTGCCATTGTCCTAATAAAGCCTCTCTTTCATTACTAGGATTTATATCACGAGGTTTATAATTCTTATATTTATCATATAAATTATCAAACATATTACCCCTTACAAATCCACTATAAGGTTCTAATATTTTATTATTATCATTATCTTTCATATATCCAGTAGAATTATTCATTTTATTAGCAGGAATATTATTCATATTAGGCATATTATTAGCATAATTATTAATAGAATTATTAACATTAGGCATAGAATTCAAATAATCAGGAAACATATTTTGATAGCTACCAGTCATCATATTTGTAGCCATATCTGTATAATCGTAATTATATTCATTCAAATTTATCACTCCTAAAATAAACTATGAAAATGTGTCAAATGTGTATAGGCATAATAATTATTTGTTGATTTCTTTTATATATAATTATATAATAAGATAACTGAAGGGAAAATATATATGATTAATGATATAATAGCAGCAATTAGGCTAATGAAGGACGAATACACCAAAGTTAATACATACAAATATAATAAAATTTATTTATTTACAAACGAAAATATTTCTGCCATGACAAAAGAATTATCTCTATATGGAACAGATGTATTAACTGTATGTTCTAGTGGCGATCATATTTTTAATTTCTTATTAGAAGGAGTATCTAACATAGAGACATTTGATATAAACATTTTAGCAGAATATATATTTTATTTAAAAAAAGCTGCTATTGAAGTATTATCATATGAAGAATTTTTAGATTTCTTCTTTCCTAAAAATATAATAAATAAAAATGTATTATCTAAAGATGTATATAATAAAGTAAAAATAAATATTCAAGATGAAAGAATAAAAGTATTTTGGGACTATTTACTATCTAATTTTGATAATAAAAAAGTATATAAAAATTTATTTACGGAAAGTCCTCTTAATAAAAAAACTATAATTTCTTATAATAAATATTTATCTAGTGAATCAAATTATAATTTATTAAAAGCTATATTAAGAAATACTCCTAAAATAAATTTTTATAATATTGATATTCTATCAGAAACACCACCTCTAAAAAGAAAAATAGATTTCTTATATCTTTCAAATATTTTAGGAGCTATTTATTATAATAACAACAAATATTACTTAGAGCATTTAAAAAAAATAATTTTAAACTTATCTAACATAATAAAAGAAGGAGGAAATATAGGACTTTGTTATTTATACTGTTACTTAGATTATTATTGGCTAAATTCTAAAAATAATATCCAATCTATAACAGTAAATCATTATGAACAAAATACTAATTTTCCTAAAGAAGAATATCAAATTATAAATTTTCATGGCATGCTAAAAACACCTGATCCTAAAAATAAAGATGCTTTAATTTTATATAAAAAACAGTAATATTCTTGAAATTTATAATTATTTATTTTATAGTTAATATGGTGATAATATGATTTTAATAGATGACTTTAATATAAATGAAGATAGCATAGATATATTAAAAAAATATAGGACTTATCTTTTAACAGAAAAACATTTATCAGATAATTCAATATCATCTTATATATTAGATGTATATAAGTATCTAAAATATTTAGAAGGAAAAAAAGTATATGATCCTATCACTATATCTAAAGAAAATATAATAAATTATTTAGAATATTTAGATAATAATAAGTATAGTATTTATAGTATTGTTAGAAAAATATCATCCTTAAGAACATTTCATCATTATTTATCAAAAATATATAACATAAAAGATGTAATGCTAGATATAGATAATCCGAGATTCTATAAAAAGATTCCTAATGTCTTAAGTATAGAGGAAGTAGAATTATTATTAGATATAGATCTAAAAAATAGTTTTGATTATCGTAATAAAGCTATGCTTGAATTAATGTATGCAACTGGACTAAGAGTAAGTGAATTATTAAATTTAACTATAAATAATATAGATTTAGATAACAAAATAGTTAGATGTTTTGGTAAAGGGAATAAAGAAAGAATTATTCCTATAGGGGATATAGCTATAAAATATTTAAAAATTTATTTAGATAATTACCGAGATACTCTAAAGAAACAATATTTATGTGATTCACTATTTTTAAATAATCATGGTAAAACTATGACTAGACAAGGTTTTTTAAAAATAATAAAAACTATTGCTAAAGAAAAAGGAATCAAAAAAAATATAACTCCTCATGTTTTAAGACATTCTTTTGCAACTCACTTACTAAAAAATGGTGCTGATTTAAGAAGTATTCAAATGATGTTAGGACATGAAAATTTATCAACAACTCAAATATATACTAACGTTGGTAATGAGACATTAAAAGAAAACTATGAATTATACCATCCAAGACATTAACGATTAATTAATAAAGTAGACTTATATATTATATTTAATATATAATAACAATTGTTAGGAGGTATAATTGTGGAACAACAGAAAAAAGCAGCATTCTTAATTTTGGAGCCTAAAACAGCTCTAAAATTTGTCAAATTATTATCAGAAAATTTAGGACTTAAAAATGGGAGTGTAGAGTATCAAATTAATCATATTGTTTATGTACCAGATAATAAATATCATGAATGTTTAGAAGAAGGATTTGAGATTGCTAAATTTAATAAGTGGGATTTAGCTTGGATAAACGCTTATAATGAGCAAATACCATTTGGTTATATTAGTGTAATGTATTGTCAATTACCACCAACAAGAATAGCAGATATATCATGGGAAATGTTAGATATGCCTAATTATTGTCCACCTGATATCAAAGAATATATAGAAAAACTAAAACGTTTTATAGGAGGACGCGATATCAAAATAAAATATAACAATAATGATAATGCTATTGAATTTTTAATTAAAGGTCATTTTGAAGAATATGAACTTTTAAAAGACCAATGTAGAGGATTTAATTATGTAACTAAAAATTCTCCCTTCATAAAAACTATTTTTTTAGAAAAAGATGGAAAACTTATAGCTGAACCTAAAGAAACAAAAGAAAAATCAACTATGGAATCTTATCTTGAAAAATCAATGTTTTTAGATGGACTATTCAGACCCGATGGTGCAAATATTGCTCCTAAAACAGATACTAGCCAAGATTTTAAAACAGGATACAAATATAGAACTTCTAAATATGGTATTAGAAATTTTGAATCAAATTTTACTGAATTTAATGATACATCAAGTATGGTTGAAGGAAATTTTGTTGCATATGAAGAAAAAAATTATAGTTATTATTGGAATAATAAAACCAAAGAACAATCAGATATTATAACTATGCAACCATTTATTATGTTAGATAATGGAGTCTTTACTACTTCAATTAGTATTGAAAATAATGAAAAAATAATGGTAAAAACATATATAGAATTAGTAAGAAATATAGTAGGATATAATTTTGATGGCAAAAGTGTAAGAGATGGATTATTTAATAATTTTGAACATAAAGATTGTAGAGGAAATTTAGAAATAAATGAATACTATCAAATTATTGCTAACAGAACAAGATTACTTCATTATTCTGATAACTCTGATTTCTTTGAAGTATACGAATTACCAGAAAATTGGCAAATAACTGATGGTATTTCTAACTTAGAATATCCTAAAGTCTTTGATGACATGTACTTTGATATGCAAGATAAAGATTTAGAAGAAATAAATTCTATTCTATCAACAAGAAGAAGCATTAAACAAATCCATAAAACAAGAAAAAAACACAATAACAGAGAAAACTAATTTTCTATAAAAGATAATGCTAATTTAGTTTTAGTATTATCTATTATTATGTTATAATTAATAAAATGCAACTGATATTTTACAAAAAGCAACGATTTTTTGATAGCGCAACTGATATTAATATGCTAAAATTTGCGGTAGAGGTGAGGAAAAAATGAAATTTTGTGACAAATTAGTAAAAATGAGAAAAAACAATAATATGTCTCAAGAACAACTTGCTGATAGACTAGGAATGTCTAGACAAGCAATTAGTAAATGGGAATCAGGTCAATCTATTCCCGATATGGCTAAGATATTAGAACTATGTAAAATTCTAAATTGCAACCTAGAGGATTTAGTTGACGACGGTCTAGGAGGAAGTAGCAATACTCCTAAAGAATCTAAAAATAGTATTCACAATTATTTAGATGAATTACTTAATTTTATTACTAGAACTATAAATATGTTTTGGAGTATGACTTTAGGAGAGAAAACTAAGTGTATTGTAGAGTTACTTTTCTTAATGTTGTTTTTATACATAATTTGGAATATTAGTGGACATATAATAGGCTCTATATTTGATAATATCTTAAGATTATTACCAGGAGCATTATATAGTTTAATCAGAGGAATAAGTTCCCTAATATATGGCTTATTTGGTATAATAGTAGGAGTAATTATAATAATACATATATTTAAAGTAAGATATTTAGACTATTTTATAACTATAGAAGATAATAACACAACAGATAAAACTATAGAAGAACCGATTGATGACAACAACAACACAAACACTAAAAAAGTAAAATTTATAGATAATAAGAAAAATAAAATAATCATAAGAGATCCTAAACATTCACCATATACATTCTTTGATTTCTTAGGAAAAATTATTATCTATATGATTAAATTTATGCTTCTAATGATAGCAATACCTTGTATAATATGCTTTGTTTTCTTATGTTTTGGTGCTCTTATATCTATATGGTTTATTAAAGATGGAATATTTTTCCTAGGTACTACTATATTACTACTAGGAGCAATAATAGTTAATTATCTAGTACTAAGATTCTTATATAACTTTATTTTAGATCAAAAATTCAAATTTAATTTAATATTTATATCTTTAATAGTAGGTCTATCATTAATAGGAGTAGGAGCAGGTATATCTTTTTGTAATTATCTAACATTTGATAAAACTACTATTACCAATAAAGATATAACTTATACTAATAAAAAGATAGAATTAGATATGACTGATAACTTAATCTTAGGTTTTATTGAGCATGAAAATGTTGAAATTATACCAGATAATAATATGAATAATATAAAACTAGAAATAATCTATAATAAAGAAGGAGAGCTAGAACTAACTAATTATACTTATGATTTATATGATTATAACAATGAAGGAGAAAGTACAGAGTACAATTATTATTATATGAATTATATTGATAATGAAGCTTCTACTAGAGATTTTATAGATGAAATTAACTATTTAATTAAACAAATAAAAAATAAAAATAGAATTTATTATGATTATAGCAACATAGACAAAATAATAATACATGCATCACAAACTAACATAGATAAGATAAAAAATAATTATAATATCATAAAGAATAATTAAGGAGAATAATTATGAGTATAATAAAATTAAAAAATGTTAGTAAATATTACTATAATAAAGGAGTAATTGCTAGTGGTTTTACTAAAATAAATTTAGAATTTTCTATGGGAGAATTTGTTGCTATTACAGGAGAATCAGGTTCTGGTAAAAGTACTCTTCTTAATGTAATTAGTGGACTAGACACATATGAAGAAGGAGAAATGTATATAAATGGTAAAGAAACTAGCCATTATGGGGAGACAGATTTTGAAAATTATCGCAGAAGATATATAGGTAATATTTTTCAAAACTTCAATCTTATTAATAGCTATACAGTATATCAAAATATTGAATTAGTTCTTCTACTTAATGGAGCTAAAAAGAGTGAAATAAAGGATAAAGTAATAGAACTTATAAAAACTGTTAATTTATATAAATTTAGAAATACTAAAGTCTCTAAATTATCTGGTGGTCAAAAACAAAGAGTAGCAATTGCTAGAGCTTTAGCTAAAGACACTCCAATCATTATAGCAGATGAACCAACAGGTAATTTAGATAGTAGAAGTGCAAAATCAATTATAAAACTATTAAGTGAAATATCTAAAGAAAAACTAGTAATAATAGTTACTCATAATTACGAACAAGTAGAAGACTATGTTACTAGAAAAATAAAAATGCATGATGGAAAAATATTAGAAGATAAAAAAATAAAAGATATAGACAAGAATATAAAATATAATACTAATAATTATAAGAATATTACTAAATTTGAAAAGCTAAGACTAGGTATTAGAAATACGTTTAATATAATGCCAAAGTTTTTATTATTACTAGCAGTATATCTATTTATTGTAGTAGCTTTAATGGCAGAATATTCTGGCTTCAAAGAACAAGAATATATTGCTGAAAATAGTGGCTATAACGATTATTTCCAAGATACAAGTGATAGACGAATAGTCATAAAAAAAGAAGATAAAACTTCTATCACTGAAGAAGATTATCAAAAATTATCTAACTTAGATAATGTATCTTATATTGTTAAAAATGATATATTACTAGATACTTCTATAAACATGACAGACAATAATAACTTTTGGATCTATGGTAATGCTCACAACATTTCTAATTATAATAAAGATGTTGATGTTGGAAGATTACCTAAAGAATCAAACGAAGTATTAGTAGTAGGAAGTAAAAACGACTACTACCTAAACAATATGGCAAGTGAATTAATGAAAACAGACCTATACCTACAATCAATTGATACCGGAGAAATAAATAAAGACCTAAAATTAAGAATTGTTGGAATAAAATATACAACTAGCAATAATTTGTATGCCAATAGTAAAATATATTTAAGTGACGAAGCTATAAATACTTTAAAATTTGAAATTTATAGAAAATATAGTAATATTCAAGTGAAGTTTCTAGATAATTATTATACAAGCGATAATAGTAACAATAATTTTAAAGTAGTCCCAAATAATAATGTAAAATCAGGTAGTGTATATATAAGTGGTGATCTTAACAACGAATGTAAAAATAACAATTGTCTTGGAGAAAAAATTCAAATAGAAGTAACTAACTTATATTATCAGGACATTCTTAATCTAACCATAGAAAAAACTTATGACAAGAAGAATATAAAAAATATTTTAAATATTGATAATTATGAAGATAATAATGGTTGTATTTATATAAACCCTAATGATTATAATAATTTATTCAATAAAGATAACTACCAAAGTAGTATTTATATCAAAGATGTAGATTCAGTAGATACAACTATATCTAACCTAAAAGATATGGGTTATAACACCCTAAAAGTAAAAGATACTCTAGTTAAAGATAATACTAGTCAAATGGTTAAAATCTTCAAAACAGTAGTAACCATATGTTTAGTGTTAACCCTATTCTTTATTTCATATTTTGTAATAAGAATAATATTAAAATCTAGGACTGTATATTTTTCAACAATAAGAATGTTAGGAGCTACTAGAAAAATATGTAAAGATTTATTAATTATAGAACTATTAAACGTTGCAAATATAGCGTATTTTACATTCTTAATTATTATATATATGAATTATTCTGACATTATTAATGTTGGTTTTATAGACACTATTATTGATTATCTAAAATTATCAGACTATTTACTTTTATATCTTATACTCCTAGGTATGTCATTATTAATTAGTATGAAGTTTAGTAAAAAACTCTTTAAAAGAAGTGCTATCACTACCATAGGGGAGGAGGTCTAAGATGTTAGAATTAAAAAAAGTTAATAAATATTTTAATAGGCATAAGAAAAATGAACTACATGTAATAAATAATACCAGTCTAACGATTAAAGATAATGGCTTAGTAGCATTATTAGGTCCATCTGGCTGTGGTAAAACAACACTTCTTAATACAATAGGAGGCCTAGATAAAGTAAAAAAAGGAAGCATTTATATTAATGGTGAAAAAGTAAATTCTAGATTAAGTAGTAAAGTAGATAGAATCAGAAATATAAGTGTTGGCTATATTTTTCAAGACTATAAACTAATTGAGAATTTATCAGTCTATGACAATGTTGCTATAGTTCTAAAAATGTTAGGTATTAAAGATAAGCAAGAAATTAAATTAAGAGTAGAATATGTCTTAGAAAAAGTAGGTATGCTTCGCTATAAAAAAAGACCAGCTTCTATGCTATCAGGAGGTCAGCAACAAAGAGTAGGAATAGCTAGAGCTATAGTAAAAGATCCAGATATTATCTTGGCTGACGAACCAACAGGTAATTTAGATAGCAAAAACTCTCTAGAAATCATGAATATAATCAAAGCTATTAGTAAAGATAGACTAGTATTATTAGTAACTCATGAAGTAAATCTAGCCAAATTTTATGCTGATAGAATTATAGAAATAAAAGATGGTACCATAATAAATGATTATACAAACGATCATAACGACGAATTAGATTACAGAATGGACAATAGATTTTATTTAGAAGATTTTAATAACAAAATATCTCTAAAAGAAGCAGGTAATAGCATTCAAATATACTCTGATACTAATAGAAATATTAACTTAGAAATTGTCGTAGAAAATGGTAATATTTATATAAAAAGTAATACTCAAGATAAAATAGAAGTAGTAGATGATAATTCTAGTCTCGATTTTATCCATGATCATTATAAAAATATAGTAAAAGAAGATATCAACAAATATGAATTCAACTTAAAAAATATCAGTAATAATAATATAAAGAAAAAATATTCATCTATCTTAAACCCCATATCTTTATTAGTAAAAGGATTCCAAAAAGTATTTGACTATAGTATCTTAAAAAAATTATTATTAGTAGGTTTCTTCCTATCGGGTATGTTTGTTATGTATAGTTTTAGCTCCATAGTAGCCTCTCTTACTATTCATGATGAAGATTTCGTTAATATAAATAGAGAATATTTAACTATTACAATACCTAAAGTAAAAGTAGATGATTATTTAGAATACGAAAAAAAATCTAACATTAACTATCTACTTCCTGGAGATTCAGTCGTAAATTTTAATCTTACTTACGATGATTATTATCAAACTAGTACCATTAATGATACTCTGACAGGTTCACTATCTGATATTAATACTATAAATGATAATGATTTAGTATATGGTACTTTACCTAAAGATAAATATGATGTAGTAGTAGATGAACTTTCTATTACTAGAATGTTTCAAAATAATAACTATGCCAAAATGGCAGGTATAACTAAACCAGATGATCTAATAGGTAGACAAATATCTATAAATAATATGCCAGAATTTACTATAACAGGAATAACCAATAAAAAAGATCCATCTATTTATTTGGACAAATCTCTATTTATTAATATAATTGCTAATAGTAGTGAGAATAGTTATTTTAATGAAGAAGAATTAGAAACAAGTACTATAGTAGATTATGATTTATATAAAGATAAAATAACTATAAAAGAAGGTACTATTCCTAATAATGACTATGAAGTAATAGTGAATATAAACAACAAAGAAAGTATGCCTTTAAACAAAGAAATTACTACTACAGTAAATAATAAAAAATTAAAAGTAGTAGGCTACTACACTAGTAAATTTAATTATAACTATTACTTAGTTAACAATAATACTATAAAATATAATATAATTCCTCAGAAAAGCAATATAACAATAAGTGCTACTAACAAAAATAAAGTATTAAAAGAGTTTAGAGACTTAAATTTAAATATAAATGACAGCTATACAAATAGTAAAAATATTTATTTACAAGAAAAGCAAGAATATATAAGAAATACACTTCTAGTAGCTAGTGTAATGTTAATTATATCTTTAGTAGAAATATTTTTAATGATTAGATCATCATTTTTATCTAGAGTAAAAGAAATAGGAATATATAGAGCTATAGGAGTAAAAAAATGTGATATATATAAAATGTTTTCAGGAGAAATCATTGCCATTAGTACTTTAGCAAGTGTACCAGGTATAATTATAATGGCTTATATATTAAGAGTATTATCTAGTATTAAATATTTAAATAGTTATTTTATTATTAATATTTATATAGTCTTATTAACAATCATATTTATCTATATATTTAACTTAATAGTAGGTTTATTACCAGTATTTAATACTATAAGAAAAACACCTTCTTCTATATTATCAAGACATGACGTAGATTAATAGTACTAGTTACTATTTTTCTTTTTTTCTTGTAAACATTATCTTTTTATTATATAATCTTTATAGAAGGTGAAATAATGAAATTAAATAATAAAGGGTTTACTTTAGTAGAAGTACTAGCAGTAATTGCTATTATAGCATTATTAGGTGCTATAGCTATACCTGGTGTATTATCAGCTATAAATACAAGTAAAGAAAGTTCTTATAACATTATGATAAGTAATATCGTTACTTCCAGTCAATCATTATATGAAGAAGTAAGTTTTGGTAATACTATATATCGATATAATTCTACTGGAATAACAAGTGATAAAGTAAAAATTGAAAGTAATAAAATAACAACTAATCTTCAAACACTAGTTAGTAATGGTTTCTTAAGTGGAGCAGGAGTAGAAGATGAAGAAGGTAGCTCGGAAAGTGGTATAAATAGTAAAATATTAGATCCTAATACTAAAGAAGATATAGGTTTATGTGAAATAGTAATAACAAAAGAAACTATCAATAATAAAACTGAATATACTGTGAAGCCAGCTTCTAATTCAGATGAAAAATGTCCAACAGAATATAAGAAAGAAGTGAGATAATGGTTAAATTAGTAGGTAATAATTGGGATAATATCCTAGATGAAGAATATCACAAAGACTATTTTAAAAAAATAGTAGCATTTATAAATAAAGAATATAAAGAAAAAATAATATTTCCTCCAAAAAGTAAAATATTAAGAGCTTTAGCCCTAACTGATTATGATAATGTTAAAGTAGTAATATTAGGTCAAGATCCATATCATGGTGTAAATGAAGCTAATGGTTTAGCTTTTGCTGTATCAAATGGAGTAAGATTACCCCCGTCTCTTCAAAATATATATAAAGAATTAGAAAGTGATTTAGGTATAAAGCCAGCAAAAGTAGGAAACTTAGAATGTTGGGCTAAAGAAGGAGTATTATTATTAAATGCTGTTTTAACAGTAGAAAAAGATAAAGCAGCTAGTCATAAAAATATCGGTTGGGAACAATTTACAGATGCTATTATAAAAAAAATAAACGAAAAAGAAGAACCAGTAGTATTCATATTATGGGGAAATTTTGCTAGGAGTAAAAAAGTATATATAACAAACCCTAATCACTATATAATAGAATCAACCCACCCATCACCATTCTCCGCTAATCACGGTTTTTTTGGAAGTAAACCATTTTCTAAAACTAATAATTATCTAAAAAGCAAAAATATTAAAGAAATAAACTGGGAAGTATATTAACTTCTTTTTTTCTGTTTAAAATAATAATTGCATTTTACTTTTATATGAAGTATAATTATGATAAAGATAATAAGAGGGAAGTGTTAATATGAACAATAAAGGCTTTGCCATAACAGGCATATTATATACTATATTTATACTATTTATTATGGTCCTATTATCAATATTAGCAGGCCTTAGTTCTAGAAGAAGCTTATTAGAAAAATCTATGATGTCTCTAGAAGATGATTATAAAATAACAGATGCTAATGGTTCTAATATTGCACCAAACACAACAATCGCTCCTTTTACTGGGAAATATATATATAAAATAAACAACTCTGAAATTGAATGCACAGCTTATTTAAAAAAGGGAGTATCATTAGCTCCAAACTCTATAACATTTGTTGAACAAGATGTTGAACAAGATTGTAATAGTAATAAAAGTGACCTAGTAGTAGCTACAGGATATAAATTTAATAATGGAGAAGAGTAGTAATATGATGAAAAAGCCAAAAAAAATAAATGTATATAGAATTATGTGGGTAAGTTCTATTTTCCTCTTTTTAATAGTAGTTCTTATAATGGTAATGGACTATAAAATAAATTATGAATATCTTCCAGAGTCTAATAGTAAATTATATTTTTATCAGTGTGATAATGAATTATGTACAACAGAAGTAGAAGATAAAGATAAAGAAATATATTCAGCCTATGATTGTTGGTATGAAGCTTGTCCAGTATATAAAAGTAATGTTAATGATGACTATGTTTTATTAGAAAAAGATAATATTATTATTCTTTATAATTATAAGACGGGTGAAGAAATATCAAGAGATTATAATAATTATACCTTTATAGATAATGAGCATATTATAGTAGAGAAAAATGAAAAATATGGAATAATAGATATTCAAAATAAAGTAATAGTTAATTTAGAGTATGATGAAATAGGTTATTATGAAGATGGGTTATTAAAAGGATATAATACAAGAAATATAGTAGCAACTAAAGGTAATAAATTAGGTATAATTTCCTATAAAGATGGCTCTATTGTAGAAAGTTTTAATTATACTAAAGATAATATTAATGAATTATTAGAAATTATAAATAGCCAAAATTTAACATAATCGTAATATTTAGAATATAAGGAGTTAGGAGTAATAAAATTGAATAATAATGTAGAGAATAATCAAAATAATAATGGTAATATATTAAATAATAATACAATTAATGTACCAAATAATAATGCGTTAAATAATAATACAACTAATATCTCAAATAATATTAGTAAAGAAAATAGAGACGAATTAATTAGATTATATGTAGGGGCTAATTATGAACAAATAGCATTAGGAGGATTCTCTTATTGTTGTTTTCTATTTGGTTGGGGATATTTGTTTTATAGAAAATATTATAAATTAGCTATATTTCTTATAGCTTTTGGTTTAATTACATCTATTTTATATATTTTTACTATGAATGGTATTGTAAATTTGTTGTTTACAATTATAAGCCTTCTAATTCAGGTATATATAGCTCGTAATTTTAAAAAGGGATATATTCAGGATGCTAATGATTATATAGATGAGAAATTAAAACAAAATATTTCCTATGAAGAGTTAAAAATAATGTGTAAAAAAGCTGGAGGAACTGATGCTAAAGCTTTTCTTGCTGTAATATTATTTGTTATAATATTTACTATAATATCAAGTATATGTACAAAAATTGTTACAGGAGAGCGTATAATATTTCATTTTCATGAAGACTTAAAAACTGCTATAAGTAATGGTGATAATGAAGAGTACAATAAAGGAGCATACAGTTATCAAACAATGTCTTTTACCTATGAAGATAATTATAACCAATGTGATTTTGAAATAATAGGTAATAATGAATATGTAAAAACTAGTAATGAAGATACAGGAAATATAGCAAAAAGATATTTAAAAGATACTTATAGCTTAGATGTAAACACTAAAAAGAAAAAGATTAATAAAATTAATTTAGATACTTATTATGATAAATCTAATAATTCATATTATTACTTTTATATAAATAAAAAAACTATGTATTTAATAAAAGTTGATATTATAAAGAATGATGGAAATAAATGTAGTTTATATAAAGATTATATTATAGAAAAGATGAAATTAGGTTAATTATATATAATATTTTTCTTTATTCCATATTAAAAATATATTAGTAGGTGAGGCAATGATAAAACTAAAAACATTTGAATTAGAGAAAATAGATTTAACTAAACATTATAATTTGATTAATAATCTTTCTAAAGATACCAATATTTGTAATTATATTTCTAAAAATTTTCATAATTTTATAAAAAAAAGAATTCCTCTTCAAGATAATATAATTGAACCAGGTAAAGCATATGTTATAAAAAAAGATAATATAGATATAGGGATTATCGGCAGTAGTGAATTATCTTCCGATGGAATATTGGAACTTTGGTGTGCAATTAGAAAAGATTTACAGAATAAAAGTTATGGAAGTAAATTATTATGGGAGATTACAATTTATTTGATAGAAAATATAAAAGGACTAGAAGATATAGAGTTAAAGATAAATAAACAAAATTTTAATAGTATTCACGTTGCTACAAGTAATGGTTATGTTTATAGAAAAACAGATACAACAAATGAAATAAATACTTATCGCTATTTTAATGAAGAAAGTTCTAAAAGAAAGAGATAAACTAAAAGTCTTGAAGTTAAATATTTATAAGCAAAATAAAACCCTTGAAAAATATTCAAGGGTTAATATCATAATGGGACGGATGATGGGAATCGAACCCATGCATGTTGGAACCACAATCCAATGTGTTAACCACTTCACCACATCCGCCATGACTACTTAAGTCTATCATAAATATTAAATTAAATCAATAATTATTTAGCATTTTGTCATAAAAATTCTCTTTTTGTATATTTTTTATTGGTGATATCTTGAAAAAATCATTTTTAACTACTAATTTAATTGCACATAGAGGTCTTCATTATAACTATTTAGAAAATACATTAGGAGCATTTAAGGAAGCAATAAAAAATAATTATATAATAGAATTAGATATTAGATTAACTAAAGATAAAAAAATAATAGTATTTCATGATAACAATCTATTTAGAATAACAGGTATTAATAAAAATATAAATGAATCAACTTACGAAGAATTAAATAAAATTATAAATATTCCAACTCTACAAGAAGTATTAAATTTAGTATCTGGAAAAGTTCCAATCATAATTGAAATAAAATTATCAAAAAAACTTTTTCAACTAGAAAAAGAACTAAGTAAACTTTTGGATAATTATAATTATAGATTTGCAATTCAAAGTTTTAATCCACTATCTATACTTTGGTTTAAAATAAATAAACCAAAGTATATTAGAGGATATTTAATTAATAGTATCTATTCTAAAAATATAATTATTAATCGTCTCTTAAATAGTAAAATTCTAAATAAAATATTAAAACCGAATTATTTGGGGGTAAATTTGCAATATTTAAAAAATAATAAAATAAAAAAATTAAGACGTAAATATTTAATAATAGGTTATACTATAAATAATCAAGAAGAATATACAGAATATAAACGTTATGCAGATAACTTTATTTGTAACATAGGAAAAGAGCCTTATAAATAAGACTCTTGGATAGATAAAACAAAGAGACTGCTCCCCCTGAGGACAGTCTCCCAAAAAGAATAAAAAGGGGTTGGCTAGTGTGATACTAGCACCAATTCATGTAAATTTGAATTGGTGATTAATATACTAATCCATAACCCCATTTTTGTCAATACCTAAATTTAAAAAAATAAAAAAATTTGAATGTTTAAGAAAAATATATAGTTTTATAAATTTTGATGATATAATATTAATAGTCAATTCTTTAACTTACATATTATTGAAAGTGGTGGTACTATGAATTTTATTAAAGGCACATTTATTAAAACTATATATTCAAATAAAGATAATGGTTATGTTGTAGGAGTATTAAAAATTAAAGAAACTGATTTAGAATTATTAGATACAAGTATATATTTTACAGGAAATTTTTATGATCTTAGAGTAAAAAATAATTATACAATGTATGGAGAATTAATTAATCATGTAAAATACGGCTTACAGTTTTCTGTTAGCAATTATGAATTATTACTTCCTACCAAAAAAGAAGAACTAATTGAATTTCTATCCAGTGATATTTTTCCTATAGGAGAAAAAACTGCCACTAAAATAGTAGACAGATTTGAATCAGACACTTTAAATGTAATATTGGAAAATCCAGAACAGTTACAACTAATCCCTAAATTACCAAAATCTAGAATAGAAAAGATTCATGATGTTTTAACTAACTATCAATATTCTAGTCAAATAGTAATGGATTTAACATCTTTAGGATTTACTACTAAAAATGCCTTAGCTATAGTAAATAAATATAAAAATAAGACTATGGATATTATTAGCGATAATATCTACAATTTAATAGACGAGCTAGATTTTAATTTTAAAGATATAGACATAATAGCTCTAAATTCTGGTATAGATGAATTAGATGATCGAAGAATTCAAGCTCTAATAGTATATGTGATGAATAGTTTAACCTTTGAATTAGGGGATACTTATCTATATCATGAAGAAATATCTAAAGAACTTATAAAATATAATAAAAATATAACTCAAGAAATTTTAGAGTATAATTTAATGAAACTAAACCAAAATAATAAAGTAATAATAAAAGAAGATAAATATTATTTAAAAGAATTTTATGAGGCAGAAGAATATATAGCAGATAAGTTATGCTTTTTTAATGACATAGAAAAATCTAAATTTCCTAATCTAGAAGAAAAAATAAAAGAATTAGAAGAAAAGCAAGGAATAACTTATGATAAAATTCAAAGAAATGCTATAAAAAGAGCGATTAATAATAATTTAACAATAATAACAGGGGGCCCTGGTACTGGCAAAACAACTATTATAAAAGCTATAGTAAGCCTCTTTAAAGAAATATTTAAAGCAAAAAATGATGAAATAGCCTTATTAGCCCCAACAGGAAGAGCAGCAAAAAAGATGAAGGAAACAACTAATTTGTCAGCATTCACTATACACAAATATTTATGCTGGGATAAAGATAATAATAAGTTTAACGTAAATGAATATAACCCTAATCCTGAAAAATATATAATAGTAGATGAAGTAAGTATGTTAGATACAATAGTAACATCCTCTCTCTTAAAAGGTATAAAAAGGGATGTAAAATTAATATTAGTAGGAGATTATTATCAATTACCTAGTGTTGGACAAGGACAAATACTAAAGGATTTAATAGATAGTGATTTAATAGATGTAATAAAATTAAATAGGCTATATAGACAAAATGAAGAATCATATATTCCAATTCTAGCAGGAGAAATAAAAGATAAAGATATCAGTGAATCTTTCGTGACTAAAAAAGATGATTATAACTTCTTAGTATGTGATAATACAAATATTGTAAATACAATAAATTATATAGTAACAAAAGCTATATTAAAAGGATACACTGATAAAGATATTCAAATATTGGCACCAATATATAAAAGTATAAATGGCATAGATAATTTAAATAGAAACTTACAACAAATATTTAATCCTAAATCCCCAGCTAAAAATGAAATTAAATTATCAGATGTAACTTATAGAGTAGGAGATAAGGTATTACAACTAGTAAATGATACTGATGCAAACCTTTCAAATGGAGATATTGGTTATATAATAGATATTATTTCTAGTGAAAAATCAAAAAGCAAAAAAGATGAACTAATAATTGACTTTGATGATAACATAGTAACAGTAACTAAAGATAAATTAACAAATATTCGTCATGGTTATGCCATAAGTGTTCATAAATCTCAAGGAAGTGAATTTCCTATGGTAATTATGCCTGTAGTTAATAATTATAATAGGATGCTTTATAATAAATTGATTTATACGGCTGTAACTCGTGCTAAAAAATCCCTAATAATACTAGGAGATCCTAACTGTTTTATAAATGGTATTAAAAATGATTATGTAGATAATAGAAAAACCACGTTAAAAGAAATGATTATAAAAAAGTATAGTAACTAGTATAATTTAGTAAAATCTGTTCAAAATAATAATGGATATACATTATATATCCAAAATGTCATAGATTCTAAAGGAGTGATTTAGTATGAAAATGGGAAATAAACTATTATTAATTGGAATGGGTGTTGGTGGTACGTTATTATACCAACAAATAAGAAATGGTAATATGAAAAGAATGATAAATGACGTTAAAAGAATATCAAAAAAAACTATGGATGATTTAGAAGATATGATGTAATTAATTTAAGTATTGTAATAATGCTTAGTAAAGGGAAGGGTATTCTTCTCTTTTTTTTAATACTAAAATTAGCATAAAGTTTATTTTTTAACTAGACATTTATATAAAAAGTAGTTATAATATCCTCAAGAGGAGGAAGTTAAAATGAATTTAGAATTGTTAATTCATGCTCAAAACTATATTGAAAAGATGGCTAATGGTATAAATCCTTTAACTGGAAAAAAAGTGCCTCAAAATGAAACTATTAATAATATTAGAATATCTAGGTGTTTATTTTATGTTAATGATGTATTAAAAAATATAATATTAGATAGTAATTTTCAAATAAATAAATCTTCTTTTAATTTAACAAAAGAAGAACTAAATAATTATGATTATTTTAATGATAGTATTTCTATTAGTAAAATTGTAAAAAAACTTAATAATTTAAAAACAAATAAGTATATGGAAAATCTTAAAGTTACTCAAATATGTAATTGGTTAATTAGTGTTAATTTATTATATATAAAAGAGGAATCTGGTAGTAAATTAAAAAGACCTACAATAGAAGGGGAAAAATTAGGAATGTATTTAGAACATGTAATTAAAAACAATAGAGAGTATGATATTGTTTTATATAATCGTGAGGCTCAACAGTTTATAATTGACAATTTTTCTAGTATGATAGATTTTATTAAAAATAATCAATAACTATATATTTTCTATTAAATGATTTATAATATTAAAGTAAAAAATCTATTACGTATTAGGTTAAAATTTCTTTTATTTTTAATATTTATATGATAAAATTATATATATAAATTAAGAAAGGTGATTTTAATGGATTATGAAGAAATTTTATTAGAATGTGAAACTAGGATGGAAGAAACTATATCAGCTCTTGATAAAAAGTTTATTAATGTTAGAGCAGGGAGAGCTAATCCTAATATATTAGATGGTATAAAAGTTGATTACTATGGAATTGAAACTCCTATTAAGCAATTAGCAAATATTTCTATCCCAGAAGCTAGACAATTAGCAATTAAACCATTTGACAAAAGTATTTTAGGTGATATTGAAAAAGCTATCTTTGAAGCTAATATTGGTTTAACTCCTAATAATAATGGTGAAAGTATATTTTTAGTAATACCATCTTTAACAGAAGATAGAAGAAAAGAACTAGTTAAACAAGTAAAACAAATAGCAGAAGAAGGAAAAATTGCTCTTAGAAACATTAGACAAGATGCTAATGGTGATCTTAAAAAATTAAAATTGCCAGAAGATGAAGAAAAATCTGGTAATGAAGAAGTTCAAGAATTAATCAATAAATATAACAAAATAGTTGATGAAAAGTTAAAAGAAAAAGAACAAGAACTAATGACTGTATAAAAAATGATGTAAATATAGTTAAAAGTTCTTTTTTGGTTTACTGATAAGATACAAACAATTGTTCATAAAATGTTGACTAATTAAGAGAACGTTGCTATAATTTAATTAACTTGATTAATTATAGAAAGCGACGTGATATTATGGATAACAGATTAGTAACTAGTAACGCTTTAACAGAAGATGCAGATGAAACGAATATCAGACCGCAAAGTCTCGAAGAATATGTTGGTCAAAGCGATGTTAAAGAAAATATTAAAATTTTTATAAAAAGTGCTTTAATTCGTAAAAAGCCACTAGATCATGTATTATTGTATGGTCCACCAGGATTAGGGAAGACAACATTTGCTTATATTATTGCTAACGAATTAGGTAGTAATATCAAAACAGCAAGTGGTCCTTCAATAGAAAAAAGTGGGGATTTAGCTGCAATTTTATCTACATTAGAAGAAGGAGATGTATTATTTATTGATGAAATACATAGAATTCCTAGGTTTATAGAAGAAATATTATATCCTGCTATGGAAGATTTTTATTTGGATATAGTAGTTGGAAGTGAGGGTTCTAGTAGAAACATAAGAATTAATTTACCAAAGTTTACTTTAATAGGAGCAACAACTAGAGCTGGTGATTTATCTAGTCCATTACGTGATCGATTTGGCATTGTATCTAAACTTAATTATTATACAGATGAAGAATTATTTCAAATTGCTAAAAGAACAAGTAGGGTGTTAAATATGCCAATAGACGATGAAGCGGCTTTGGAACTTGCTAAAAGAAGCAGAGGAACACCACGTGTTTGCAATAGATTATTCAAAAGAGTAAGAGACTTTGCACTAGTTGAAGGAAGCGATGTTATAACTTTAGATATTACTAAAAATTCATTAGATAGATTAAAAGTAGATGGAGTAGGGCTTGATGATACAGACTATCATTTACTTATGGCTATAATAGAAAGATTCAATGGTGGTCCAGTAGGGTTAGAAGCTTTAGCATCATCAATTGGCGAAGAATCATCGACTATAGAAGATGTATATGAACCATATCTATTACAAACAGGGTTATTAAAAAGGACAGCTAGAGGAAGAATGGTAACAGATTTAGCTTATGAGCATTTAGGAATCAAAAAAAATGTAAATTAATCTTTAAGTTTGAGATAAATAATTGACTAAAAAAGTCTAATATTGTATACTGTTAATAGGTGATAAAATGAAAAAGATATTAAAAATATTTTTAATTATGTTATTTATTATCCCAGTTTATAATGTTAATGCTCAAACATTACAACAAATGTATAATCAATTAGCAGAATTAGAAAAACAACAAGCTAAAGTAAATAGTGGTAAAAAATTAACTAGTAGTCAAATAAACAATTTGAAAGTAGAAATCAATAACCTTAGTGCAAGTATTACTAATACTGAAAACGAAATAGAAAAAGCAACGAATGAAATAAAAGATAGCGAAAAGAAAATAGAACAAAAAAAAGAAGAAACTGATCAAATGTTACTTTATTTACAACTTAGTAGTGGGCAAGGGGATAGTTTACTAGAATATGTTTTTGAAGCTGAAGATTATACAGATTTTATATATAGATATGCTGTTGTAAACCAAATGAGTGATTATAATCAAGAATTAACAAATGAACTTAATAATTTAATAGAAGAATTAACTACTAAAAAATCAGAATTAGCAACAAAGCAAGAGCAATTAGCAACTCAAAAGCAAGAACAAAGTTCTAAATTAGCAACTTTAAATGCTAATTTGGATGAACTTACAGAAGAAGGAACTTCTATAGCTGATGATATTAAATCTTTAAAGCTTGATATAGACAAATATGAAAAGATGGGATGCCCTAGAAATGCAGATGTTAATGAATATGCAAAGAAACATTTAGCTTCTGTAATTGGAGTTGCTAATGGTTGGAGTTTACCAGTAACTAGTGCAATAGTAACTAGTCAATTCCAAATAGTAAGAACTGATTGTATAGGATGTGGAGGAAGTTCTCATAGAGGAATAGATTTAGGAGTTCCATCAGGAACAAACGTTTATGCAGCAGCTAATGGGCAAGTTGCTTATGTTGTAACATCAGGAAGTTCATTATCTTGTGGTGGAATAAAAGTATATGTATATCACAATGTTAATGGAAGGTTATATACAACTGTTTATATGCATTTATCTCAAGCATTAGTAAGAGCTGGTCAAAATGTAACTCCGAATACTGTTATTGCTAAAAGTGGTGGTACAGAAAGTTATGATAATTGTAGTACAGGAGCTCACTTACACTTTGGAGTTGCTAATGGAAATACAGTTAGCGGATTCAATTCTAATGCATTTAATCCAAGAAATTTAGCATTTTTATCAGCAGCAGCTGATGGTGTTAGTTTATCAAGATAAATAAATAAAAGAAACTTAGCTATCAATTTTTTAAGTTTCTTTTATTATTGTTTTTCTTATAAAAATATTTAAAATAATAATAATTAAAATTAAAAATAGGGCTAAATTAAGATAAGGATAAATATTAAATACAAACCATTTAAATTGAGTATTATCTTTAAATAATAATTGCGATAGTATCATAATTGCAACAGTTATTATTATAGGTAATACTTTTTGGCTATTACGTTTTCTAATACTATTTGAAATATAATAAACAATTAGAGAAAAACAAACAAAATCATTTAATAACCATTTTACATATATTACATTTTCTATCCTATCTATAAATCCTAAAAATGAAATTTTCTTTAATACCATATATTCGGGATGAGGAAATAATTCAATCAATTCAATACCTAAAGCTCCAATAGTAAGAAAAGTTGCTAGAAAAACAAATAACATTGCAACTAAATAAGCAACTATTAAATACTTAGATGTTTTGCTTTTATCAGAAATATTATTTTTGGGATAAATAAGCATCACTATAATAGGTATTACATTAGTAAACAAAAAATATATTCCAGCACTTAATGGTCTATTTATACCTTCAGCCATAATAGGTTTTATATTACTTACATCAAAATATGGAATTACTCCAAATGTACTAACACAAGTAAGTAATATAACAATTATAAAAAATATAATCTCAGCTCTAGCGATTACTTCAATTCCTTTACTGACAGCATATATTATAACGATACCCATAAAAAATAAAATTATAATTATAGGGGTTCTTGTTAAAAATTGTGTAACAATAAAATTACTAATACTATATATTAAAACCAATGCAATAAAAAACATTAAACCACATAAGACATAATTTATAATGGTTCCTATTACTTTTCCAAACAAATATATATTTTTCTCTGGTAGTGATAATTTTTCTTTATAATTAAAAATATATATAAACATCGCAATAAAGATAAAACCTAATATAGTAGTAATAATAGTTGATATGTAAGCATCCATCTTAGCAATTTTAAGAATATCATATAAACCAACACCTCCAAATAGTGATAATATTGGTAATATTGTCAAAACGGAAAATTGTAAACTGCTTATTTTTTTGCTATTCATCTTTTATGCCTCCTAGAACATTCCCCTGTTCAACTATTTCAAACTTAGAGTCAACTTCTATTTCTAAGTTTTGAAATATTTTATCACTCCATTCATCTTTAATTTTTTTATAATATTGGTAATCCTCTTTGTAAAATAAATTTTCAAATCCAAAAATATCAGAATTATATTTTTTGGTAACATTTTTTATAGAATTCTTAACAAGCTTTTCAATTTTTTTGTTTAAATCATCTTCAATTTTTTTAACATTATTTTCGTCTTTTAAATTAATATTATTATAATTAACTTCTTTAATAGCAGCATTACCTTTTACAGTAATATTTATCTTATTATTTTTAGAATCAACTTCTAAGTCAGTTTTAGATTTTATAAGTTCACTTACTATATATTTATCATCATCATATTTATTTGTAATTAGAGCATTAGTAATATTATCCATAACAATATTATAAGCTAGAGATTCTTCCTCTGACAAATAACCAATTAATTTATTTCCTTTAAATATAGCTAGTGGCCCCAAAACAACAGAAGTATCAACCATAGATTCATCTATATTTTCATCCTTATCTCCTTCATCAATATTACCAGTCAAATGAATGGAAGGAAGAGCAATCTGAATTCTTTCATTTTGATAATAAGATAATAAATCATTAAAAGTAACAAGATTTGCATATCCTAAAAACTTACTGTTAGCTTCTAAGCTTTCCATTATATTTTGACTTGAAATATTATCAAGTGGCGTTAATACTTCTAATACATTATCATTTTTACTAACTAACACATAAAACTCATTTCTAACCTCAGGTTCTCTAGCAAAAAAATCAAGCACATCACTAAGATCATCTTTAGCAACACTCTCATCAAGTAATAAAACTTGCATTTGCGCTCCGTATATTTTTTTAGGCGATTCTTTTATTAACAATCTAAATGCTTCTTGTAAAGATTCTCCTTTACTTTTAAAAGTTATAAAATTAGGTTGATTAATATTAGAAGTATCTTGTTCTTTTTTTGGTTTAACTACTTGCACAACAACACTATATTCTTCATTAACTTTACTAATACTTATTGCAGAAACAATAGCAAGATCATTTAGTTCTCTATAGTTATAGCAACCTGTTAAAGTTATTAAAATTATAACTACTAATAGTATCTTTCTCATTCTTCTCCTCCTCTAAGTTTTGTCTTATTTTTAGATAACAAAGTTTCACGCTGTGTTAAAGATTTAGTTGGAAACTTTATAAAACTATTCTTTAAACCAACAGAACTAGTAGGAGATAGGGGATATAAGAATGGAAATCCAAATGATTCTAGGGAAGCTAATTTTACTACAAAGTATATAAAAGCAGCAACTACTCCAAATATCCCTAAAAAGTTAGCTCCTAACATAAATAATAATCTATACCATCTAATACCATTTATAATTTCAGGCTCTGTAAATAATAATGCCGATACTGCCGTAATAGCAATTACAATAATCATAATAGGAGAAACTATACCAGCATTAACAGCAGCTTCTCCTAAAATTAATGCTCCAACAATAGATAAAGCACTAGTAGAGAAGGTAGGCATTCTAAGATCACATTCTCTTAATATTTCAAAAGATGCCATCATAATTATGGCTTCAAAAAAAGCTGGAAAAGGAACTGTTGACCTTTGAGATGCAAAACTAATCAAAAGCTCTGTCGGGAGCATTTCTTGATTATAAGTAGTAACAGCGATATATAAAGCAGGAGTAAATAAAGTTATAAAAAATCCAACATATCTAACTATTCTAGTTAAGGATATATTAATACTTTTACTATAACTATCTTCAACAGCTAAAAGAAAATCATTTATACAAGTAGGAATTATTAAGGCAAATGGAGACATATCGACCAATATAACGATCTTACCGGCAAGTAAAGCCTGTGAAACTCTATCGGGTCGCTCTGTAGAAATAATAGTAGGAAAAACTGATTTATTTTCTTTTTGAATTAAATTTTTTATTGTTCCAGAATTAGTAACTCCATCTATATCTATACTTTTTATTTTCTCATCAACTAAATTAACATATTCTTCCTTACATATTTTATTAATATATAATATATTTACTTTGGTTTTAGTATGTCTACCAACTTCATTAGATTTAATCCAAAGATCATTATCTTTAATTCTTTTTCTAACTAATCCTAAGTTTGTTTGCATATCCTCAACAAAAGAATCCATAGCCCCTCTAAGAGAATTCTCAGTTTGAGGAGTAGCAACAGACCTAGCTAAATTTCTTTTTGTTTCCAATACTAAATAAGTATCAATACCTTCTATCAAAATAACTGTAAACCCATAATTTAAATAATAACAGATATCTTCGTAAGTAGTTATCTTGGAGTATTTAAAGTTATCTATACCATTAGTAATAGCTTTAAGCAAATCTTTATCTTTATTAGTTTTATCAATTCTATCTAAACTACGAATAATAAAATCACTAATCTTATCAGACCCAGTAAGAGATTCGATATAAATAATCTGTACTTTTTTCTTACAAACATTTTTTTCTCTATAAGTCATATCGACAGCATTATTAGTATCTTTTTTTAATCTGTTAACTATATTATTTATATTTTCCATAATATCACCTATAATTATTATGGAAAAAATTAAATAAATTATCACATTTATTTTTTAAGTTTAAATACTCTTACATCTTTATTTTTAGTATTTATTAATTTTATTGTATTATCATCAGGCATTTTCATCACATATTCTACTTTTTTTTCATTTAGAGGATCACTAGTAATATTATTAGCAAAAATTTTATAGTCGCATCTTGTTAAAGAGGCAGCTAATCTAGCTAATAAATCTTCTCTATCTTTAAAAAAAGTTATAAATGTACTTGAATTAATTGTAGCTCTTCCCATACTTAATTGCTCCTTTTTCTCATAATAACATATATTATCAAAGATAGCAAATCTATAATTTTTAATTTTTTGAAATATATTTTTAACAAAAATTTTAATTCTATAAATAAATATCCTTTAAATTTATATTTTTATTAATTATTATTCTTTATATCTACAATTTTTATAACAAAAAAGTGTTTAAAATAAAATTTTGGTATATTTAATTTTTTTTATTAAAATTTAACATAATAGTACATTTTACATAAATTAATATAGGTGATTATAAAATGGTAGATTTATGTGAAATGGAATTAGATAGAATAGGTATAATTAAAAAGTTTGAGGTTGCTAATGATATAAAGAGAAGATTTTTAGATATAGGTATAGCTCCAGGTACTAGAGTTAAAAGAGTACTAGAAGATTATTATAATAATATGTCAGCTTATTTAATAATGGGAAGTTTAATTGCTATTAGAAATACTGATACTAAAGGAATAGGTGTTATTTATGAAGAAATATAAAATTGCACTAGCAGGTAATCCCAATGTAGGAAAAAGTACTATTTTTAATGCTTTAACAAAAAAACATCAACATACAGGAAATTGGACAGGAAAGACAGTAGAGAATGCTAGTGGCGAATATAAGTATCATAATAATATATATGAAATATATGACTTACCAGGAACTTATTCCTTAATAGCTCACTCTAAAGAAGAGTTACTAGCTAGAGATTTATTATGTTTTAATAAAGAAATAGACTTAACAATAGTAGTATGTAATGCTGTTAACTTAGAAAGAAGTCTTAATCTAGTACTTCAAATTCTAGAAATTACCAGTAACGTACTTGTAGTAGTAAATTTAATAGACGAGGCTAGAAAAAAACAAATAAATATTGACTTAAATAAATTAAGTAAAATATTAAAAGTACCAGTAATATCATCATCAGCTACTAATAACGAAGGAATAGATACCATAAAAGAAAAAATAGAATACTATGTAGAATTTAAAAATAAAGAATTCTATAAATTGCAATATGATAATAAATTAGAAAAAGAGATTTCTAAAATAACTAAATATTTAGATAATAGTCTAGAGAATAAAAAATGGCTTAGTTTAAGATTAATAAGTGGTGATAAAGCTTTAATAACTTCCTTAAAAAAACATACAAATTATGATATAACAACAAATAAAAAGTTAGTAGCTGCTTTAAAACAATCCACTAAAAATTTAAAAAATATAGATATAGAACTTTTAGTAGTAAGCAACATTTTAAAAGAATGTCACAATATATACATAAATACAGTAACAAATACTACCAATAAATATATAGAAAGAGAGCAAAAAATAGATAAAATAATAACTAGTAAAAAATTTGGTATCCCAATAATGCTTATTATGCTATTTTTTATCTTTTGGTTAACAATAGTAGGTAGTAATTATCCTTCTGAAGTATTAAGTAATTTTCTATTTAGTCTTGAAGACCCATTATATGATTTATGTCAAATTTTTCCTGATTATATTAGAGATTTATTAATTAATGGAGTATATAAAACTACAGCCTGGGTAATAGGAGTAATGCTACCACCTATGTTAATATTCTTTCCCCTTTTTACAATTGCTGAAGATATAGGATTATTACCTAGAATAGCTTTTAATATGGATGGAATGTTTAACAAGTGTCATGCTTGTGGTAAACAATGCCTTACTATGTGTATGGGAATAGGCTGTAATGCTGTAGGAGTAACAGGAACTAGAATAATAGATGAAAAAAGAGAACGTTTACTTGCAATTATAACTAATAGTTTTATGCCATGTAATGGAAGATATCCTGTAATAATAGCTATAATATCTATGTTTTTTATAGGAACAACTAGAGGTATTATTTCAAGTCTTTTAAGTTCTCTAATATTAGTTTTAGTGATAATATTAAGTATTCTTATGACATTTATTACATGTAATATATTATCAAAAAAAATTCTAAAAGGTAAAAAATCTTCATTTGTATTAGAGCTTCCTGATTATAGAAAGATTAGAATAGGGAAGATAATAGTTACTAGTCTATTAGATAGAACAATCTTTGTTTTAGGAAGAGCTATCATGGTAGCGATGCCAGCAGGATTAATTATCTATATAATAACTAATATTACTTATAATGATACATCTATCTTAAATATAATTAGTAATTTTCTGGATCCTATAGCAACACTAATAGGACTAGATGGAGTAATATTATTAGCCTTCTTCTTAGGACTTCCAGCCAATGAAATAGTATTACCAATAATTCTTATGACATACTTAGGAACAAATAGCTTAACAGATTATGATACTTTAACAAACTTAAAAACTATATTAATAGATAATGGTTGGACCACATTAACAGCAATTTGTTTTATAATTTTTAACTTATTTCATTTTCCATGTGGAACAACATTACTTACTATAAAAAAAGAAACAAACAGTTGGTATTATACATTCTTATCATTTATAATACCTTTATTCATAGGAATCACTCTCTGTTTTATTATAACAACTATATCTAAAATCTTTATCTTACTATTTTAATAACTATTAATTTATATTAATGGTTTTTTTACTATATAGTTGACTTCTAATATTCTTTAATGTTATTATAAAATTGTTATTATTTATATCAAAATGGGTAAAAATATACTCAGATAATTATCTTAATATATATAATAATTAATAAAAAATTACTTTTATCTTCTATAAAATGAATACTCAAAGGAATTGACTATTGAAGGCGATTAGTATATAATTTAAATAGAGATAACGATATTTATAGTGGTAAGGTGATAAATCGTGGCAAAGAAAAAAACTAAAAAAAGTAAAAATAAAAATAAATTTGAGTATAGTAATGAAATAGTTGGTGTAATAATAATATTGTTAGGAGTAATAGGACTACTTGGGACTGGATTAGTAGGAAATATGGTTAAAAGTTTTGCTATTTTTCTTGTTGGAACTATCTATGTAGTTCTACTTTTACTGTTAATAGTAGTAGGAGTATTTTTGATTTTTAAAAAAGATCCTCCTAATTTATTATCGTCAAGATTAATAGGACTTTATATAATTATTATTTCTTTTTTAGTACTATTACATGTAAAATATATTGAAGTAAATGATACAGAAGGTATAAAAATTATTACGGAAACATTTAATAACTTAATGGTATCATTTTCTAATAATCGAGCCTTAAGTAATTCTGGTGGGGGTATAATTGGTGCTGTATTTAGTTATATATTTGTCTCATGCTTTGGAAGTGGTGCTGAAATAGTTGTTTGTACTATGTTTGTATTAGGAATAATTTTATTCTTAAATGTCAGCATCTTAGACTTATACAATAAAATTAAACCACGTATTGCAAATATCTTTAATAAAGAAGATGACGATGATGAAGAAGAGGAAGAAGAACCTAAAGTAAGTGTAAATACGCAGGCAGATGAAACCTTGTTAACAGATCCTGCTGTTGTAGTAGAACCAGTTAAAGTAGAAAATATTGATCAAGATGTTCCAATAATGCGTACTCCTCCTAAAATAGTATCTACTGAACCAGAAGAAGTTAAAGACGAAGTGGTTATAAATAGTTCTAATGAAAACTACCAATTACCACCAATAAATTTATTAAACACAGTAAAAAATGTAAGTAATAAAGAAAATGAAGTAAAAGCAAAAGAAAGTATAGGAGAATTAGAAAAAGTATTAAAAGACTTTGATATAACAGGAAAAGTAGTTCAAGTAAATATAGGTCCAACTGTTACACAATTTGAATTAGAAATAAAAGCTGGAACGAAGGTAAGTAAATTATTGTCAATTCAAAGAGAGATAGCTCTAGCTTTAGCGGCTAAAGATGTTAGAATAGAAGCTCCTATTCCTGGAAAAAGTACTATAGGTATAGAACTTCCTAATAAAATAAATAGTTCAGTATCATTTAAAGAAGTTCTAACAAAAATGCCAGATGTAAATGAGAAAAACTTATTAGCAGTAGGTCTAGGAAAAGATATTATGGGTAAAGTAAAATGGATGGAAATAAATACAACTCCTCACTTGTTAGTAGCAGGAGCTACTGGTTCTGGTAAATCTGTTTGTGTAAACTGTATTATAACATCTATTCTAATGCGTACTAAACCAGATCAAGTAAAACTAGTTATGGTTGATCCTAAAAAAGTAGAATTAACTATGTATAATGGAATACCTCATCTTTTAGCACCTGTAGTAACTGATCCTAAAAAAGCTTCTATTGCCTTAAAAAACATTGTAGCAGAAATGGAAAGAAGATATGATGTCTTTGAGCGAACAAAAAATAAAAACATTAAAGGATATAATAAATTCTGTGAAACTAATCCTGAATATCCTAAAATGCCTTACATAGTAGTTATAATAGATGAATTAGCTGACTTAATGCTAGTAGCAGCTAAAGAAGTAGAAGATTCAATAATGCGTATAACCCAAATGGCTCGTGCTGCAGGAATTCACTTAATAGTTGCAACTCAAAGACCATCAACAGATGTAATCACTGGTGTTGTAAAAGCAAACATTCCATCTAGAATATCATTTGCTGTATCATCATCAATAGATTCTAGAACAATATTAGACTCAACAGGACCCGAAAAATTACTAGGTAAAGGAGATATGTTATTCCTACCTATGGGAGATAATCATCCAACTAGAATTCAAGGTGCATTCATAAGTGAAGAAGAAATTCAAAAAGTAGTAGATTATGTTTGTGAACAACAAAAAGCTCAGTATGACAATACTCTTACTGAAATGAAAAACGATTCAAGTTCTCACAACGATGGATATTCATCAGAAGAAGAATATGAAGATCCACTATACAATGAAATAGTAGATTATGCAATACAAGCAGGAAAAATAAGTGCATCTCTAATTCAAAGAAAATATAGATTAGGATATAACAGAGCAGCCAGAATAATCGACTTATTAGAAGAAAGAGGTGTAATTGGTCCACCTAATGGTTCTAAACCAAGAGAAGTTTTAATAAAAAAAGAACAATCAGAAGAATAGAAGGAGAAAGAAATGAAAAAAGATAAACAATCAACCCCTAAAAAAGAAAAAAAGATAAGTAAACAAGCTATTATAATAGCCTGGATAGTATTAATAATACTAATAATATTAGCAGTAGTATTAACTTATTTAAAATTCTTTGGTCCAAATGAAAATCTAGAAGAACATTCTGTAAATGACGCTAACAATCAAATTGATACCCAAACAGAACTATTAGAATCAATAACTACTAATTTTAATGACAGTAGTCTAGTAGAAGAATATTTAAACCAAGACATAAATGTTTGGGCAAATGTAAATTCTGATAATAATAGCATAATGCTGAATTATGAAACTACAGATATTATGCAATATGAACTTACTTATAGTGAACCAATTTTAGAAATAAGTATAACTAAAGAAGGTGAAGTGGTCTTTAGTGAACTATTTAAAATATTAATATTAGCCAATCAAGAGAGATTAGAAAATTCAATTACTAATACAGAATATATAGATGAATTTTTAAAAGGAAATAGTACTATAGATGGGTATACTAGAGAAGTTACTGGAGAAGATATTAAATATACAATGGACATAACTAAAAAAATAAATACGGAAGGAAATACTACTTCAGAAACTACACAAAATACTACTCCAGAAACTAATAATATAGAAGGAAGTGAATAATATGCCAACACCACATATTGAAAGTAAATTAGAGGATATAGCTAAAATAGTGTTAATGCCAGGAGATCCTAAAAGAGCAGAATATATTGCTAAAAACTATCTAACAGATATTAAGTTAGTAAACGAAGTAAGAGAAATGACCGCCTATACAGGATACTATGAAAATAAAAGAATAACGATATTTCCATCAGGTATGGGAATTCCTAGTATGAGTATTTATTCTCATGAATTATTTAATTTCTATGATGTAGATTGCATTATTAGAATAGGAACAATGGGAGCTTATATAGAAGAACTAAACATAGGAGATGTAGTCTTAGCAACAAAATCATACACAGATTCATCATATGATAAAATAGTAGATAACTATAGAAATAGCTATCTATCATCATCAGAAGAAATAAACAAAAATATATTAGCCTCAGCAAAAGAACTTGGTATAGAAGTAAAAACAGGTACAGTTTATACATCAGACGTTTTTTATACTCCAGTAGACTATAAAAAAATACAAAAAGATCATAACGTAATAGGAGTAGAAATGGAATCATTTTCCTTATTTCAAGAGGCTAAACTAGCTAATAAAAAAGCATCAGCAATTTTTACTATTTCTGATTCTTTTGTAAAAAAAGAAGAACTAACAAGTGAAGAAAGAGAAAAAAATTTAGACAATATGATAAAAATTGCATTAAAAACAAGTTTAAAAATATAAAAAATAGGTATAATAATATTCAGAGGGAAGTGGATAAAATGAATTATGAAATGATAGATATGGGAGCATATAACCTCCATATAATAAAAACAACAAAATTCAAAACAATTACAGTAGAAGTAAATTTTAGAGAAAAAATGTCTAAAGACTCTATCACAATGCGAAATCTATTAAAGTCAGTTTTATTAAGTACTAATAAAAATTTTCAAAATGAAAGAGAATTAATTAAAGAAACAGAAAATTTATATGACTTAAAATTAATTAGTTCTAATACAAGAATGGGTAATTATAGTAACTTAGCTTTTAAAATAAGATTTCTTAATGAAAAATATACAGAGAAATCAATGAATGAATATTCAATTGGGTTTTTATTAGATGTAATTTTTAATCCTGATGTAGAAAATAATAGTTTTAAAAAAGAAATAGTAAATAAATGTAAGCTAAAATTAGAAAAAAGCATTAAAAGTCTATCAGATAATAAATTAAAGTATGCTTTATTTAAATTATTAGAAACTACTGTTGATAAACCATATTCGTATAATTCGTATGGGTATTTAGAAGATTTAGAAAAAATAAATCCGCAAAATTTATATGAATACTATCAAAAAGTCATAAACACTAACTATATAGATGTCTTTGTAGTAGGAGATGTAAATACTGACGACATAAAAGAAATATTTAAAAATAATTTCAAAGCTAATACTTTTAAAAAAGTTCAAAATGATTTATTAATAAGTGAATTAAAACCACGTCAAAGAATAAAAAAAGTAGTAGAAAAAGATACAGTTAATCAAACCCAACTTACACTATTATGTTCACTAAACGATTTGACAACATTTGAAAGAAAATATACTTTATTAGTTTATGGAGAATTATTAGGAGGTTCAAGCAATTCTTTATTATTTGATACTGTACGTGAAAAAAATTCTTACGCATATTATATAAATGCTAGTGCTAAAGCATATGATAATATCTTAATGATTTATTCAGGTATTGAACCAGGAAATTCAGATAATGTATTAAAGCTTATAAAGAAAACACTCCAAAATATTTCTAAAGGAAAATTTGACGATAAACAATTAGAAAGTGCTAAAGAAACAATTATATCTAGTATCAAAGCCAGTATGGATAGTCCAGCAGGAATAATAAATACTTATTATGCTAAAATATTAATTGATTCATTATTATTCAAAGAAAGAATGGAGAATATCTCTAAAGTAACTAAAGAAGATATAATGGAATTAAGTAAAAAAATTAATTTAAATACATTATTTTTATTAGAGGGTGATACTAATGAAGACAATTAAATTAAATGGAGTAGATGAAGTAATTTATTACAAAAAATTAGATAATGGATTAGATGTATACTTATATAATAAAGAAGATGCTAATAACAATTATGTTACATTTACTACAAAATTTGGTTCCATATATAATGAATTTACTCCAATAGGAAAATCTAAAATGATAAAAGTGCCAAATGGAATAGCTCATTTTCTAGAACATAAAGTATTTGCCCAAGAAGAAGATCCCCAACCAGATGAATTTTTTGCTGAAAGTGGAGCGTTAAGTAATGCTTACACAACCTTCAAAAATACAACTTATTTATTTTCAGGACCATCTAAGTTAAAAGAGAATATTTGCTTTTTATTAGATTATGTACAGCAACCATATTTTACTGATGATAATGTTAATAGTGAAAAAGGTATTATTACTCAAGAAATACATATGTGTGATGATAATCCTCAAGACGTAATGTATGAGCACATAAGAAAAAATGCTTTTTATAATAATCCCTTTAAAAATAGTATAATTGGTACAGTAGAAGATATCAATAGCATCACTAAAGAAACATTATTTACATGTTACAATACATTCTATCATCCAGAAAATATGTTCTTAGTTGTAACAGGAAATTTTGATCCAAATGAAATAATAAATAGCATAGAAGAAAATCAAAAACAGAAACAGTTTAAAAAATTAGATAAAATTAATATTAAAGAATATAAAGAAAAAGATACAGTAGTTAAAGAAAAAGAAATAATAGATAGCAATACAGAAATATCTAAAGTGTCATATAACATAAAGATTTCTCTCAAAAACTTAAATATTTCTAAAAGAAAATATAATATTTATCTATTCATAATATTTTCACTTCTTTTTGATGAATCATCAATATTTGATGAAGAAGCAAAAAAAGAAAAAATAATAACTAATACACTTTATTTAAATATATTAAATTGTGATACTCATGCTTTAATATCTTTAATAAATGAAACAAATTGTTATGATAAATTATTAGAAAAAATAAAAGGAACTCTAAAAAATATTAATATTAAAGAAGAAGATTTAGAAAGAAAGAAAAAAGTATTAATAAGTAACGAAATTTTTAGTTTTGAAAATTTAGAAGTTATAAATGAAATGATTATAGATAATATAATATTCGAAAATAAAATAGAAGAAAATATGATAGATGTATTACGTTCTTTAAACAAGGAAGAATTAGATGAAGTTATTTCAACACTAGATTTATCTAACAATGAAGTAGTTATTTTGAAAAACAAAAATTAGAAATTCGTTTCTAATTTTTGTTTGAAAATAATTGACATAGTGTGTAATATATGATAAAATTAATATGCTTTACAAGAAATGGCGCTGTAGCTCAGTTGGCTAGAGCATTCGGTTCATACCCGAAGGGTCGAGGGTTCGAATCCCCCCGGCGCTACCATAAGGAAATTTGCTCGAACTTTTCGAGCTTTAATAAATAACTAATTCAGAAATGGATTAGTTTTTTTGTGTTTAAGAAACTATCCTAGAAAGAAAGGATGGTATTATGGTAAATATTATTAAAGAAGAATTACCTATTGAAGAATCGTTAAAAAGGAAGTTAGAACTAATATGTGAGTTTTCTAAAACTACGCCTACTATTATAAATGGTAACATTAGAAAGATAGATAAAACTAACTTAACTTATATTGAACCTAATAGAATTATTATTAAAGATAAAACATTTCTAATATTTAATTTTTCTAACGAAATATTCATAGAGAATTTATCTAATAAAATAAAATTATCTGAATTAGAAAATTATTTAAAAACTATCTAAATACTATACCCTAATCAGGGAATTGACAAATCTTAAAAAAGTGATATTATATAAAACCAATAAAGGATGTATCATCTCTAGAAATGGAGGAACATTTATGATAAAATATATACATAAGAAAAGAAACTTATATAATGAATTTTTTGAGGAGTCAGTAGTATTTAGACTTTATTAAATACTATTGTCTCCTCTTTTTTTGGAATTGGACTACACTTTTTAGATTTAAAGTGCCAAACAATTGAAAAGGAGTTGAAGATTTATGAAAGATGAAGAAAGAATATGTGGTTTATATTTAAGAGTATCAACCGAAGACCAAGCCAAAGAAGGATTTAGTTTACCAGAGCAAAAAGAACGATTAGAAGCACTTTGTAAGTTTAAAGGATATAAGATATATGATTATTATACTGATGCTGGAATAAGTGCTAAAACAGGTAATCATAGACCAGAGTTTGATAGATTAA
>ERZ1643249.556-NODE-556-length-42157-cov-7.974942_pt1 | contig 42157 bp, 45 predicted proteins | sample MGYA00579263_ERZ1643249 | MGnify/ENA primary metagenome ERZ1643249 (study PRJEB29033, sample SAMEA4952264) | chicken gut metagenome | biome: Broiler Chicken; feature: Gastrointestinal Tract; material: Caecum | place: Ireland | collected 2018 | study: Broiler...
ATTGATGTGGTATCTTTATCTAAGTGAACCCCCTGCTTCCCATTTGGAAATGGTTTGTCTTGAGACTTGAAGCTCCATTCCCAATTCTTCCTGAGATAATCCTTTCGATTTTCTAAGGGATAAAAGCTTTTCGTTAAACTTCATTTCATACAAAGCCTCCTTGCGTGTGGTGGGTTAAATATATACTGGTGCATCTGTAATGGCAAGCAAGAAGTGTTGGCAATTTGTCCACGGACATTAACATGGGGGTAGCTGTTTGTTTCGTACGGCATGGAAATAGCTTATAACATGAATGGAAACCTTCATAGTATGTGTGGAAAGCAACAGCATAATTAAATAGATAATTATCTAAATGGTATTGACAATCTAATTAGATAAGTGTATAAATAAATTAACCCAATCAGAGAGGAGACGGAACCATGGACCAGAAGCTATCCCGCATGAAGGAGTACCTGGAGCAGCGTGTGGCCCAGTGCGCCCAGGCCCGAGCCCAGCTCATGGCGGATGACCGGGGGGACGAGGCCAACTTCCAGGCCATCCAGGGCAATGTATACGGCATTTTTTCCACAGTTTTTAATGTGGCTGTGGAACAAAACCCCGACAATCCCCAGGGGGTGGAGGGCTTTTTCCTCAAAAAGCTGGAGGAGATTCCCGCCCACTGGGTGGAGGCCCGGGAGAAGGCAGCGGCCCGAGGGGATGAAATCGCTGCCCATCTGGAGCGGTTGAAGTTGGAGGCGGCGGAGGACGTGGGCTGCACCTTCCGGGCTATCTGGGGGGCGAAGGCATGACAGAGACCGAGGCCATCGGCCTGTTTAAATGCTTGGCGGACAAGTCCCGGCTGCAAATTCTGAAATCCCTGGCGGTGGAGGACATGTATGTGGAGCGGTTGGCCCAGCGGCTGGGGCTCACCGCTGCCACCGTGTCCTTCCACCTGAAAAAGCTGGCCCAGGCCGGGGCGGTGTCCTCCTACAAGAGCCAGTATTACACCATGTACGCCTTGAACCGGGCCCTCTTTGACACCACCATCCTGGATATCGTGCAGGAGGAGTCGGAGGAGGCGGACCTCCAGGCCCAGCGGGACGAGGCATACCGCCAGCACGTCCTGGACTCCTTTTTCCAGGATGGACGGCTGAAAACCATCCCCGCCCAGCGCAAGAAAAAGCGCATTGTGCTCCAGGCGTTAGTGGAGCAGTTCGAGCCTAATCACATCTACCCAGAGCCAGAGGTGAACGCCATTCTGGCCCGGTACCATGACGACGTGTGCACCCTCCGCCGGGACCTGGTGGGGGAGGGGCTGCTGGAGCGGAATGCCCAGGGCTATTGGCGGACCCAGGAGAGCGAGTAAAAGAAAAAGGCCCAGAAACGTGAGAGATAACCTCACGTTTCTGGGCCTTTTTGTACGTCTTAGAAATCCAGCAGCACCCGCTCAATGCCCGCCACGGCTTCCTCCACCAGGGCGTCAATATCCAGGTTCTGCTCGGCCTCCACCAGCTCCTCCACTTTCGGCTTGGTGCGGGGGTGCTTGGGCGTGAACACGGTGCAGCAGTCCTCATAGGGGAGGATGGAGGTCTCAAAGGTGCCGATCTTGCTGGAGATGCGCACGATCTCCTCCTTGTCCATGCCCACCACCGGGCGCAGCACGGGCACGGTGCACACGGCGTTGGTGCAGGCCATGGCCTCCAGGGTCTGGCTGGCCACCTGGCCCACGGACTCACCGGTCACCAGGGCCTGCATGCCGTTTTTCTCCGCCACCCGGCAGGCAATGCGCATCATGAAGCGGCGCATGAGGATGGTGAACAGGTTCTCGGGGCAGGAGCGGCGCAGCTCCTCCTGAATCTTGGTAAACGGCACCACATGCACGCAGGTCTTGCCGGTGTAGGGCACCAGCAGCCGGGCCAAATCCAGCACCTTCTCCTTGGCCTCGGGGGAGGTGTAGGGGTAGGAGTAGAAGTGGATCATATCCACAATGACGCCCCGCTTGGCGATCATCCAGGAGGCCACGGGGGAGTCGATGCCGCCGGAGAGCAGGGACAGAGCACGGCCACCCACGCCGATGGGCAGACCGCCGGCACCCTCGGTGGGGTTGGCGTGGACAAAGGCGTCAAAGTCCCGCACCTCCACATGGACGGTGAACTGGGGGTGGTGCATGTCGGCAATCAGGTGGGGGTAGGCGTCGTGGAGCTCGCCGCCCACGTACTGGGACAGCTGGATGGAGGTCATGGGGAAGGTCTTGTCCGCCCGCTTGGTCTCCACCTTGAAGGACCGGGCCATGGCCAGCTGGTCCCCCAGATACTCCTTGACGCACTCCAGAATGGCGTCTTTGTCCTTGACGCAGGCCCGGGCCCGGCACAGGCCCGCCACGCCGAACAGCTTGCCCATGGCCTCCCAGGCCCCTTCAAAGTCGCAAAACTCGTCCTGGGGCTCAATGTAGGTGGTGGACTGGCGGGTGTATACCTTGAAGGAGCCGTACTTTTTCAGCCGCCGCTTGGCGTTACCCATGAGCTTCTCCTCAAAGGCCCGGCGGTTGAGGCCCTTGAGCACCATTTCGCCCTGCTTGAGCAGGATAATTTCTTTCATATTGTTACCTCCAATGAGTGGTGATGTTAGTGAGACAGGGCTTCCAGGGTCTGCTGGAAGGCCTCCAAAGTGGCGGTCAAATCCTCCCCGCTGTGGGCGTCCGAGAGGAACATGGCCTCGAACTGAGCAGGGGCCAGGTAGATGCCCCGCTGGAGCATTTCGCTGAAGTAGCGGGCGTACATCCCCACGTCACTGCCCTTGGCATCCACAAAGGTGGACACCTCGGTGGGGGTGAAGAAGGGGGAGAGGAGGGAGCCTACCTGATTGATGGCCACGGGAACTGAGGAATTCTCACACAGCTTGCCCATGTCCTGGGCCAGAGATGCTCCCATGTGGTTGATGTGGGTGTACACCTGGGGATGGTCGTGGAGATAGCGCAGCTGAGAAAGTCCCGCCGCCATGGCCACGGGGTTACCGCTGAGGGTGCCCGCCTGGTAGACGGGGCCGCAGGGGGCCACGTGCTCCATGAGGGCCCGGCTGCCGCCGTAGGCGCCCACGGGCATACCGCCGCCGATGATTTTGCCGTAGGTGACCAGGTCGGCCTTCACCCCAAAATACTCCTGGGCCCCGCCGGGGGCCAGACGGAACCCGGTGATGACCTCGTCGAAGATGAGCAGGGTGCCGTGCTGGTCGCACAGCTCCCGCAGCCCCAGCAAGAAGCCGGGGGCGGGGCCCACCACCCCCATGTTGGCAGCCACCGGCTCCACGATGACGGCGGCCACTTCGCCCCGGTTTGCCTCCAGAAGGGCCTGGACGCTGGACAGGTTGTTAAATTGGGCGGTGAGGGTATCCTTGGCGGCCCCCACGGGCACGCCGGAGGAGGAGGGGTGGCCTCCCGCCAGAGCAGAGGACCCGGCGTTGACCAGCATGCAGTCGCTGTGGCCGTGGTAGCAGCCCTCAAACTTGATGAGCTTGTCCCGGCCCGTGGCCCCACGGGCCAGACGCAGGGCGGACATCACCGCCTCGGTGCCGGAGTTCACCATGCGCACCATTTCCAGCCCGGGCACCATCTCCACCATCAGCTGGGCGATCTCCACCTCCCGGGGGGTGGGGGCGCCGAAGCTCAGGCCGTCCACCACGGCCTTCTCCACCGCCTCCCGGATGACGGGGTGGTTGTGGCCCAAAATCATGGGGCCCCAGGAACACACATAGTCAATGTAGCGGCGGCCCTCTACATCATAGATGGAGCTGCCCTCCGCTCTCTGGATAAACCGGGGGGTGAGCCCCACGGAGCGGTAGGCACGCACGGGGCTGTTGACGCCGCCGGGGAGCACCTGGCAGGCGGTGGCAAAGAGTTCTTCCGAATTGTGGAGATTCATCCGATGTCCCCCCGTTTCATGGCGTCTGCCAGTTCCTTGGCGGAGTAGGTGATGAGCATGTCCGCTCCGGCCCGGTAGATGGACAGGGCCGACTCGCACATCATTTTATATTCGTCCACCAGTCCGGCAGCCGCAGCGGCTTTGATCATGGCATACTCGCCGGAGACGGAGTAGGCGCACATGGGCAGGTCAAAGGCCTGCTTGCACCGATACAGCACGTCCAGATAGCTCAGGGCGGGCTTGACCATGAGAATGTCCGCACCCTCTTCCACGTCCAGGGCGCACTCCCGCAGAGCCTCCCGGGCGTTGTGGGGGTCCATCTGGTAGCCCTTGCGGTCGCCAAAGGAGGGGGCAGAGCCAGCGGCATCCCGGAAGGGGCCGTAGAAGGAAGAGGCGTACTTGGCGGAATAGGCCATAATGGGCAGGTTGACAAACCCGGCCTCGTCCAGGGCACGGCGCATGGCCCCAATGCGGCCATCCATCATGTCGGAGGGGGCCACCATGTCCACCCCGGCCCGGGCATAGGACAGGGTGATGTCCACCAGCCGGGGGAGGGTGGCGTCGTTGTCCACGTGCTCCCCGCAGAGAATGCCACAGTGTCCGTGGCTGGTGTACTCGCACATACACACGTCGGCGATGACGTAGAAGTGGGGGTACTTTTCCTTGATGGTGCGGATGGCCTGCTGCACCACCCCGTTGTCGTCCCAGGCGGAGGAGCCGATCTCATCCTTGCGGGCGGGGAGGCCGAAGAGGATGCACTTGGTCACGCCGTGGGCCAGACACTCCTCCACCGCCTGGCACACGCTGTCCAAGCCGTAGTGAAACTGTCCGGGCAGGGAGGGGATGGGGCGGGTGCCCTGGAGGGTTTCATCCACAAAAATGGGGTAGATGAGGCTGTCGGGGGACAGCCGGGTCTCCCGGCACAGGCTGCGCACTTCGGGACAGGTGCGCAGGCGGCGGGGTCTATGAGTGAGTTCCATTTGGAATTCCTCCTTCTATTACAAAGTCTGGGCCAGCCGCAGCAGGCCGGGAATGGTGGCTTCTTCCGCAATTAACACGGGGATACCGTGGCGCTGGGCCTCCTGGGCGGTCTGTGCGCCGATGCACAAACCCGTGATGTTGCCCAGAGGGGCGTCCTCTCCCACCGAGGCCACAAAGCCCTTCACGGTGGAGGCGGAGGTGAAGGTGACGTAGGACAGCTGGCCCGCCTCCAGCGCCTCTCTCAGCTCCGGGGAGCGGGGGTTATCATAGTGAGTGGTATACACCGCGATTTCCTCATAGGGGATGCCACGCTGGGTGAGCGCCTGGGTGAGGAGGGGAGAACCCTCTTGGGCCCGGGGCAGCAGCACCTTCCCGGTGGCAGGGATGCCCTGGCCCAAATCCTGGGCGGAGTACACCGCCGGGACATAGTCGGCGGTGAGGCCGTACTTCTTCAAAGCGGCGGCGGTGCCGGGGCCGATGGCGGCCAGCTTCACGCCAGCCAGAGCCCGGCTGTCCTTGCCCTGCCCGTTCAGGGCGTCGAAAAACACCCCTACCCCCACGGGGCTGGTGAAGGCAATCCACTGGTAGTTCCCCAGCCGCTCCAGGGCGGCGGTGAGGGGAGGACAGGGGGTGATGGGAGTGGTATGAATGCAGGGGTACTCCCAGACCTTGGCCCCCAGCTCCCGCAGGCCCTGGGCCAGGGTGCCCTTCCGGGCGGCGGGGCGGGTGACCACAAAGGTGCGGCCCTTGAGGGGCAGAGCATCGAACCAGTCAAAGGAATCGGCCAGGGCGCACACCCCACCCACCACACTGATGGCGGGGCTCACCACCTGGTGGTCCTGAGCGGCCTGGGCCAGGGTGGACAGGGTGGCGCTGATGCGCCGCTGGGCGGGGGTGGTGCCCCGTTCCACGATGGCGGCGGGGGTGTCGGGGTCCATGCCCGCCTTCAAAAGCCCTTCACAAATCTGGGGCAGGGCGGACACCCCCATGAGGAACACCAGGGTGCCACGGGTGGCCACCAGGGCGTCAAAGTCGATGTCCAGCGCTTTTCCCGCCCGCTGGTGTCCGGTGACAATGTGCAGGGAGGAGCAGCAGTCCCGGTGGGTCACCGGAATGCCGCCGTAGGCGGGCACCGCCAGGGCAGAGGTGACCCCAGGCACCACCTGGAAGGGCACCTGGTGCTGGGCCAGCAGCTCCAGCTCCTCGCCGCCCCGGCCAAAGAGGAAGGGGTCGCCGCCCTTGAGGCGCACCACGTTGGCGCCCCCCAGGGCCTCCCGCAAGAGAATCTGATTGATCTCCTCCTGGGGCACCGGGTGCACATTCACCCGCTTGCCCACATCAATGGCCTTGGCGGTGGGGGGGATGAGGGCCAGAATTGACCGGCTCACCAGGCGGTCAAACACCACCACATCGGCACGTTCAATGGCTTTTTTCCCTTTTAAGGTGAGCAGGCCGGGGTCGCCGGGGCCTGCTCCCACCAAAGTCACATGTCCCATCATGGGTGGTCCCTCCTCATACGCACCGCCAGCTCTGCCCCCATCTCCCGGGCGTCTGCGCAGGCGGCGCAGCTGCTTTCGATGTAAGATTCGCCCTCACGGTCCACATAGAACCCGGTGAGGGTGACGGTGTCCCCGTCCACGGTGGCGTGGGCGGCCACGGGGGAGGAACAGCCCCCCTCCAAAGTGCCCACAAAGGCCCGCTCGGCGGTGAGACACACCGCCGCCACCGGGTCGTGGAAGAGGGACAGGCAGGATGTGTCCACATCCGCCCGGCTCTGCACCGCCAAAATACCCTGACCGGCGGCGGGGAGCATCTCTTCCACGGGGAAGCGGCGGGAAATGCGATTCTCAAGGCCCAGCCGATCCAGCCCGGCACAGGCCAGCACCAGGGCGGAATACTCACCCCGGTCCAGCTTGGCAAGCCGGGTCTGCACGTTGCCCCGCACCGGAGCCACCTGGTGGTGGGGGAACAGCTTTTTTAGCTGAAGGGTGCGGCGCAGGGAGGCGCAGCCGATGGGGCGGGTGGGGTCCAGGGTGTCCACCCCCTGGGGGAGCACCAGGGCGTCCCGGGGGTCGGCCCGGTGGGAGAAGGCCACCAGGGGCAACTCCTGGGGAATATCCATGGGCAGGTCCTTGCTGGAGTGGACGGTGAAGTCCACCCGGCCCTCCAGAAGGGCACGGTCCAGCTCTTTGACAAACAGCCCCTTGCCGCCAATCTGGCTCAGGGGACGGTCTAAAATGAGGTCGCCGGTGGTCTTCATGGTCACCAGCTCCACCTCGGCGGTGGGGTCATAGGCCCGGATGGAATCAATGACCATCTCGCTTTGTATCACGGCCAGCCGACTGTCTCGGCTTCCAATGCGTATCTTCATATAGAGTCCTCCAAGAGTTCTCGAATCTGTCGGGCACAGCGGGCGGTTTTGGCGTGGTCGGAGCCGTCGCCCACCACCCCCGCCACCAGTCCCTCTCCCACGCACAGGGCGGGAAAGAAAAAGGTGCACGCTGTGGGGGCGTCCGCCACACTGATGGGGATGCCCCGGTCTCGGGCCTCCTGGGCCACCTGCCCGTTGGTCTCCCGGCAGTCGGTGGCAGCTACGGCTAGGGTTGCCCCTTCCAAGTCGCCGGGGCGATAGGGGCGGGATATGTGGGTCACCGTTGGCATGTCCGGGTGAAGGGTGGGGGCAATCACCACCACGTCCGCCCCGCACTGTTGCAGGGTACGGACCCGGCGCAGGGCCACCTTTCCGCCGCCCACCAGCACCACCTTCTGGCCCGTCAGGTCAAGAAACAGGGGAAAGCGGGGGTAGCCGCTCATGATGGGGCCCCCTTTCCCGTGGTGTGGGCCCGGATTTTCTGGGCGCACTGGCGCAGGCTGTCCGGGTCAGGCGGCGTGGGCAGGCCGCCCAGCAGCAGCTCCACGGTGCGCTGCACCGTCAGGGCGATGACCTCCTCCTGGTCCAGCTCCTCCTCCTGGAGCTGGGGGGCGGCGGCCAGGCGCTGGACGATGGACAGCTTCAGCTCCTCTTGCAGGGGGAGGCTGACTTTATAATTGAGCCAGCGGTAAAATTGCCGCTGGTGCTTGTCCAAAATTTCCGTCACTTCGGGGGGGACGGTGTGGAGGGGGGCGGTATCCATGAGGTCGTCCACGTTGAACAGCTTCACGCCCTCCAACTGACCCACCTGGGGCTCAATGTCCCGGGGGATGGCCAAGTCCACCATCACCTGGGGCAGCTGGGCCACCGATTCCAGCTGTTCCACCGTAATGGTGTAGTGGGGGCTGGCGGTGGCGGAGACCAGAATGTCCACCCCGTCCAGCAGCTCCAAGCGGCGGTCATAGGGCTGGGCTTCGCACCCCGAGGGCACCACGGTCTCCCCGTGGCGGTAGGTGCGCAGGGTCACCATCACCCGGCACCCGGCCTCGTGGAGGAGCCGGGCGGACAGCTTACCCATCTCCCCGTTGCCGATGACGATGGCCCGTTTTCCCTCCAGGCTGCCCAGGTGCTGGCGCAGCAGGGCCACCCCCTGGCTGGCGGCCGAGGTGGGCAGGGAGGTCAGGCGCACGGTGGAGCGAATCTCCTTCCCGGCGGAGATGGCGGAGTGGAACAGGGTCTCCAGCATGGGGTGGGCGGCTCCCGCCTCCCGGGACAGGGTGATGGCCCGCTTGACCTGGGCCAGAATCTGGTCCTCCCCCCACACCCGGGAGCGCAGACCCGCCGCTACCTGCATCAGGTGTTCCACCGCCTCCCCGCCCTGGCGGGTGACAAAGGCGGCGGAGAAGGGGGCAAACTCCACCCCGGCGGCGTGGCACAGCATTTGCCCCGGGTGGCAGGTGTCGGCACAGCACAGGTAGATTTCCGTGCGGTTGCAGGTGGACAAAATCACACAGCCGTGGATGTTGGGCAACTGGGCGATGTGGGCGTCCAGCCGCTGCACGTGGGTGGCGGTGAAGGACAGGGCTTCCCGCAGGTCGATGGGGGCCAGATGGTGTTCCAGGCTGGACATGACAACGAGCATAGAGGATCCTCATTTCTCTCTCTGAGTGAAAAATTCGTTCCCTGCTGCCTCCAGGGCGTGGTCCACAAAGAGGCGGCGGATGGCAGGGCAGTCCCCCAGGCCTTGGGAGACGGCGGACACCGGAACCCCCAGGCGCTCCAGCTGTCCGCACCAGCTTTGTTCCCCGGCCAGCAAGTCCCGGGTGGCATGGACACCGCATACCACCATGAGGGGGTGGACGTGGAGCCGGGTGACGGCCCCGGCCTCACGGATGCGGCGGGCGGTCTCCGCCGGGGTGGGACCGTCCTGGAGGGTGCCCACGAAATAGCGGGTGTGGCCCTGGCGGTGCAGGGCCTGTTCCAGCTGGGCGTAGACCCCGTGGGCCTCATGGCTGGCGCCGTGGCCCAGAAACAGCGCCCCCTCCTGGGGGTCCAGGGGAGGCAGACAGGTGGGCAGGGCTTTTGCCACGGCCTCGATGTCCTGGGACGTAGCCAGCAGGGGCTGGCCCACCCACAGGTCCAGACGCTGGGCGTAGGGCTCCAGCTGGGCCACCATGGCCTGGTATTCCCCGGCAAACAGCAGATAGGTGGGCTGGATTAGCACGTGCTGGGCTCCGTCCTGGGTGAGCTGGGCCAGGGCCTCGGACACCAGGGGAACCCGGGGGCCGCCATTGCGTACCAGAGCGTCCCGGAGCCGGGGGTGGGCAAAGGCGTGGATGAGGGGCAGGCGGGGGAAGGCCGCCCCGATTTCCCAGGCCAGATTGGCCAGAGTGGGCAGGGCGGAGACTTGGCTGGTGCCGTAGGACACCACCAAAACCGCGGCGGGGTGTTCCATGCCAGTTCCTCCTCTCCCCGCAGAGCATTCACATTCCAGTATACTATATTTTCCCCGCCTGTCCACCCCTTTTCCCTATAAAAGAGTGAAAAAAGGTGGAAGCCATGGGGCTTCCACCTTGGTGTAAACGTATATTGTTTTGTATCTGTGGAGAGAGGAAGAGGGCCTGCTCCTCTCCACGTTCGATTCCAGCCCTCCGGCCTGGTGGGGACGCTCCCCGCTGGGGGTTCCTTTTGCTCGGTCAAAAGGAACCAAAACCCGCTTAGGGCGTTCCCCCCTAAGGACCTCCCTGGGGTACGAGGCTGGGCCTATGTCAAGTCTAAATTCGGCCCGTCACCCTTGCTGTGACGCCTAGTTCTGCCACCACACCAGGCTAACTTGGGCAGCTGGCCCTATGGCTGGGTGGTTCCCATATCCGGGCCTACCCCGGAGAAGCGGCGTTCCAGCCGCCGGGAGCGTTTGCCGCACCTCCTTGTTACGCTGTGGTAGGGGCCGTGGCTTGCCCGGCCCGCTGTCTCCTTGGCATCGCCCTGGGGGATTCGGGAGGGGCAAGCCCCTCCCCTACGCCCAGCAACCCAAGAAATTCGGTAATTTTCTGCTTTTTTGCGCCCTGTCCTCCGAGAACTGCGCTGCCAGGCCCCCGATAGCTGGGAACAGCGGCTCACCAGGATAAGGCCCTGGAGGTAGAAGCCATATTTGCCGTAGAAGCTGACACTTACAAAAGAATTGCCATGCCATCTATGTGACCTCTCCAGGTCCAGGGCCGACTACGGCCCCACCGCACAAAACAACATAAAACCATTGGGGTTTCAAAAGGGGCGGGCCCCTTTTGTGGCTTTTCGTCCATTTTGGCCAGTCAAAATGGACCCCAGCGGAGCGTCCCCGGCGGGGGCTCTGGTTTCCACCGGGGAAATTGGAGAAGGACAATCCCTCCGTCATGGCTACGCCATGCCACCTCCCTTTGCACAAGGGAGGCATTTTGGCTGCGTCAGTAAGCGGAAGAGTCTGGAAAAGACAGAGTAATGACCAGCTGCCCCTCCTGATATTTGGCCTCCAAAGTGCCCTCCATCTGCTGGGTGAGCAGCTTGGCGATGGACAGGCCCAGGCCGGTGGAGTGGCGGGCGGTCTCCACGGTAAAAAAGCGGTCGAAGAGCCGCTGCACCAACACCGGATTCAGGTCCGGGGCGGAGTTTGCAAAGGTGATGACCCCGTCCGGGGTCATGGTGACGGAAAAATCCCCGGCGCTGTACTTTAGGGCGTTGCTGATGATGTTGCTCAACACCCGCCCCGCCGCCGTGGGGTCCAGATTCCGCTCCACCCGCCCTTCCGGCAGCTGGATGGTGGGCTCCATGCCCTGCTGCTCCATGGCCCCGCAGTAGGACAGCAGCGCCTCTTCCACCAGGCCCCGCAGGTCCACCCGCTGGGGGTGGAGGGGCTGGGGAGCGGTGAGCAGGGCGTAGGCAAACAGCTCCTCGGACAGCTGGTGGAGCACCTGGGTGCGGTTGGAGATCTGGGACAGGTACCGCTCCACCGCTTCCGACTTCTCCTCCCCCTCCAGCAGGGCCAGATAGCCCACGATGGCGGTGAGAGGGGTGCGCAGGTCGTGGGAGATGTTGGTGATGGCCTCTTTCAGCTCCAGGTCCCCGTGCTGGTACCGCTGCCGCTCCGCTCGCAGTTGGGCCAGCTGCCCGTTGAGGGCGTCGGCCAGCGCCCGCATCTCCCGGTCCCCGGAGGACACAGAGAGCAGGGTATTGGTCTCACGCTCCAGCTGTTGGGCCATCCCTTCCCGGAGCTGCCGGGCGGATTTGCGCAGCGTGTACACCTTCCCGGCCAAAATCAGGAGGAGAACCCCCAAAAGAGCCACCAAAATCCAGGGTAACAGATTCATAAGCCCTCCTCGGTCAGTTCAAATCTTTCCGCCGGAATCCCCACAGCCCTGCCCCCGTGGTCACCACGGTGAGGGCGGCGGAGTATACGGGGAGAAGGGGTAGGTTGGGAGCGTTCCAGACTACGCACTGCATGATCTGTCCGCCGGGGGTCACGTCGCACAGCAGCTGGAATATCTCCCGCTTGGTGCCCTCCAGATAGAAGGGGTATGGCGCTTCTTGCTCCTCCAACTCCCCCGAGACGGAATTATAGGTCACTTGGGTGTAGGTGGGGGGATAGTTCAGGTAGGAATAGAGATAGCTGCCGGAGATTAGCAGGCCAAAAGACAGCACCAAGGCCACCACCGCAGACACGGCCCGGTTTGGAATGAGCATGGCCAGCATGGTGTATAGAGAGGCCAGGGCTACCGTGAGTACCAGCGCAACGCCCACATAGGCCAGAATGGTCCAAGCATCCCGCTGAAGGGGTCCAAGCAACGGCCTGCTCACCGCCAGATAGGGCAGAAGGTAGCCCGCACACATCAACAGACAGGCCACGGTGCAGGTGACCAGGTGGCTGAGGTAGATTTCCCAGCGGCGGTGCCCCACCAGCAATTTATTGCGCATAGAGCCGTCGCTGTAGTCGGTGCCAATAAACAGAGCACAAAAGAGGGCGAAGAGAATGCACACAAAGGGGATAAAGTTCAAAAACTCTGCATCCAGGTGCTGAGAATGGGGAATGGGATGCCGGAGTTCATATAGATAGCAGGACACCGGGACAAAGGCACCTGTCCCCACCTGGAAGATCATACACGCCCAGAAGCTCTTGCTCCGCCACAGGCGGAAGAAGTCGGCCCGCAACAGGTTACTCATGCCCCTCACCTCCCACCAGGCTCATGTAATAGCTCTCCAGGCTCTCGTCCTGCTGGTGCATGGCGGACACCTGGCACCCGGCGTCCGCCAGGGCCTGCACCAGCTGGGTGACATGGGGATGGGCGTAGATGTTGGCGGTGTGGGAGGAGTCAATGGTGTAGTCCAGCCCCATCCCGTCCAGCACCCGGGCCAGAACGGCCACGTCGGACACCTCTACATGGGTGCATTTGCGGCAGGCGGCCTCCACGGCTCCAGCGCTGACCTCCTGGACCATGCGGCCCCGGTCCAAAAAGCCGTAGTGGGTGGCCAGGCGGGCCAGCTCGTCCAGAATGTGGCTGGAGAGGAGAATGGTGATCTGGTGCTCTCGGTTCAGCTGCAGCAGCAGCTCGCGAATTTCCACAATCCCCTGGGGGTCCAGGCCGTTCACCGGCTCGTCCAGCACCAAAAAGTCGGGACTTCCCACCAGGGCCATGGCAATCCCCAGCCGCTGGCGCATGCCTAGGGAGAAGTGGCGCACGGTTTTCTTCCCCGGGTTCTCCAGCCCCACCAGCTCCAGCAGGTGGGGAAGGTCCTGATAAGAGGGCAGGCCCAGAACCTGGGCCTGCAATTTTAGATTATGGATGGCGGACAGGTCCTGATAGATGGCGGGGGACTCCACCACCGCCCCCATCCGCCGCCGGACCTGCTGGATGGCGGGGTCCCGAAATGGGGTCCCATACAGGCAGTAGCTCCCGGCGGTGGGGGATTGCAGCCCGCAGAGGATACGAATCAGGGTGGTTTTTCCCGCCCCATTCCGCCCCACTAGGCCGTAGATGGACCCTTTGGGCACCTGCATGGTGAGGTTTTGCAGGGCGTAGGTGTGGCCGTATCGTTTCGACAGGCCGTGGGCTTCGCAGACCAGTTCCATGCTCACGCCTCCTGCTGAATCCACACCCGGGCATGCACCGTCACGTAGTCGGCCACATAGTCCAGCACCAGGGCCAGGGCCACGCCGCAGAACAGGTCAATGACGCTGTGCTGCCGCAGCAGTACCGTGGAGGCCAGAATGGACAGATTCAAAAGCTGCATACACCCCCACACCACCCGGCGCTGGGTGGAGGGCTTGGCCTTGGCCCAGCGGTGATAGCTCAGGGCCACGGTCATGGAGTTGAAGGCGTGGATGGAGGGACAGACGTTGGTGTCGGTGTCCACCCCCCACAGCTGCCGTACCACCTGGGTGAAGAAGTCGTTGCCGGGGATGGAGTCCGGGCGCAGGTCCACCCCGTTGGGGATGAGGGCGCACAGGGCCACGCACAGGGTCATGCCTCCAAACAGGGGCAGACACAGCCGCCAGAACTCTTGCCGGGGCTGGGTGAACAGAAGCCAGAACAAGGTGGCGGGCACCCATACAAACCAGGCGAAGTAGGGGATGACGGCATACTTACAGAAGGGAATCCAGTCGTCCAGAAAACAGTGGACGATCCACTCCGGTTTGATAAAGTGCTCCAGGGCTCCAAAGCACACCAGGTAGAACACCAGATACCCGGCCATAAAGAGGATGGGATGACGTTTACACCAGTCGATCATAATTTATCTCCTTGCGCTTGATGGGGATAGTGTACCAGAGAGGGGTCAAGGAAGCGGTGAAGAAATGGGTCAAGAAATCATCAAGATTTTAAGAAGCGGTCAGGCGAAAGCCGATGCCCCACACGGACTGGAGGTACTCTTTGCCGCTGGCCTGACGCAGTTTTTTCCGCAGGTTGCTCATGTGCTGTTTCAGGGAGCTGTCGGTGCAGTCCGGGGTGTCCAGGCTGATGCGCTCCAAAATGACGCTCTTGGACAAGGCCTGATTGGGGTGCTGGAGAAACAGCTTCAAAATGGCGTACTCCGTCTTGGTCAGGTGTACTTCCTGCCCGGCCACCGTCACCTGGCGGGAGAGGGGGTCCAGGCTCAACTCCCCCACAGTGAGCACCTGGCCTTCCTCCTCTCCACGGGGGCGGCGGAGATGCACCCCAATGCGGGCCAGCAGCTCCTGGGGGTGAAAGGGCTTGGTGATGTAGTCCACCGCGCCCGCCTGGAGCAGTTCCACCTTGTTCTCCACATCCCCCTTGGCGCTGAGGATGATGACGGGGAAGCTCTGGATTTTGGGCAGTACCTCCTCCCCAGACAGGCCGGGGAGCATCAGGTCCAGCAGCACCAGGTCGGGCCGCTGCTGGGAGAGCAGGTAGAGGGCCTCGGTGCCCGAGTATGCCCGCAGCACTTGATACCCTTCCCGGTGCAGCAGCTGCTCCAGGACATCTCCAATGTGGATGTCGTCGTCAATGATGGCGATGGTTTTCATAGGGCACCTCCCAGCAGAATGGTCACGGATACCACACATTATAGTGACGGAGCGGGGAAAAGGCAAGAGGGGAGGCTGTGCTGTACCAAGACAGGGAGCCAATAAAAATTTCCCAGCCCTATTGACAAGCCTGTGTCTACTGTATATACTGTGTATACACAGAAAGCAAACGAGGTGATGGTTTGAATCTCTACATTGACAACCGCAGTGGGTCCCCCATCTACGATCAGATTTACACCCAGATCAAAAACCAGATCATCAGCGGGGAATTGGAGGCGGACCAGGCCCTCCCCTCCATCCGAAACCTGGCCAAGGACCTGCGCATCAGCGTCATCACCACCAAGCGGGCCTATGAGGAGCTGGAGCGGGAGGGATTTATTTACACGCTCCCCGCCAAGGGCTGTTTTGTGGCCCCCAAGAATGTGGAGCTGCTGCGGGAGGAGACCTTGAAGCAAATTGAGGCCCACATGGAGGAGATTGGGAAGCTGGCGGCCAGCTGCCAGCTGACGCGAGAGGAACTGCTGGAGATGTTCCGCCTGAGTATGGAGGAGTGAGACCATGAACGCACTGGAAATTCGGAATTTAACCAAAGACTACGGAGAGTTTACCCTGGACAACCTGAATCTCACCCTGCCCTGTGGGTGTATCATGGGCCTCATCGGCGAGAATGGAGCGGGTAAGAGCACCACCATTAAGCTGATTCTGGACATGATTCACCGGGACGAGGGCACCATTACCCTCCTGGGCCGGGACAACCGGGAGGATATGCTCCTGACCAAGCAGGACATCGGGGTGGTGCTGGACGAGGTGGGCATTCCCTCTTGCTTGAGCGCCGTGCAGGTGGGAAAAATCATGGCTCACACCTATACCAAGTGGGATAAAGAGCTGTACGCCCAGTACCTCAAGAAGATGAATCTCCCGGAAAAACGCCCCTTTAAGGAGTATTCCAAGGGCATGAAGATGAAGCTGGGCATTGCCGTGGCCCTGTCCCACCACCCCAAGCTGCTCATTCTGGACGAGGCCACCTCGGGGCTGGACCCGGTGGTGCGGGACGAAGTGGTGGAGATGTTCAGCGAGTTTACCCGGGACGAGAGCCACGCGGTGCTCATCTCCTCTCATATTGTCAGCGATTTGGAGAAGATTTGCGACTACATCGCCTTTTTGCACAAGGGAAAGCTGATGCTCTGTGAGGAGAAGGACCGACTGCTGGAGGAATACGGGCTCATCCACTGCTCCAAGGAGCAGCTCTCTGAGTTGGACCCCCAGGCCGTGCGCGGGGTCAAGGCATCCCCCTACGGGGTGGAGGCTCTGGTGCGCCGGGACGGCGTGCCCACAGGGATTCAAATTAGCCCGGTGAGCATTGAAGAGCTGTTTATCTTTATGGTGAAGGAGGCGGCGTAACATGAAAGGACTGCTTTTGAAGGATTTTTATCTGTCGTGGCGGTATTGCCGGGCGTTTCTTGTAATCGTGGCGGTGTTTTTGGCTGTATCGTTTACGGGCGATGATAATATCTTTTTCCTGATTTATCCCATCATGATTGCCAGCGTGATACCTATGACTTTGGTTTCCTACGACGAGCATGACAAGTGGACGGCTTACAGTGGGACGCTGCCCTACACCAGGGCTCAGCTGGTGAGCACAAAATATTTGGTAGGCATGTGTTTCGGTTCCGTGGCGTTTCTCATCTCCATGGCAGCCACTACTGTGCGGATGATTCTGGGGGGCGGCTTTGTTCTGGAGCAGTTTGCTTTGGTGGGAACCGCCCTGTTGGTGTTGGGGTGTTTGGGTCCTGCTTTGATCCTGCCTTATGTATTCAAGTATGGGGCGGAGAAGGGGCGTATGGCCTTTTACATTACCATTGGTCTGTTTACCGCCGCGGCTACTGTGCTGGCCGGAATTGGGTTCCAGGTGCAGGTGATGGGAGGCGGGCTGTGGCCCCTGGCGGTGGTGGCCGGGGTGTCTATCCTCCTGTATGCCCTGTCCTGGTGGCTGTCCATCCGCTTCTACCAGAAGCGAGAACTGTGACAAGAGGCAAATTCGACAAAAATACCCTCCATTTCTCGTACGGGAAATGGAGGGTGTTTTTTGAGAAAATCCTTGTTTGACGGTGGGATATGTGATAAAATTTCGGGGATAATGTGTAAAGAGGGAGGATGGCTTCCGGGTGGCCGGGAGCCGACGTGTGAGGATGGCAAATAAAATCGGTTTTGACAATCAAAAGTACCTGGAGATGCAGTCCGCCCACATTCGGGAGCGAATTTCCCAGTTTGGCGGCAAGCTGTACCTGGAGTTTGGCGGCAAGCTCTTTGACGACTACCACGCCTCCCGGGTGCTGCCTGGGTTTGCCCCGGACAGCAAAATCCGTATGCTGCTGGAGCTGCGGGACAGCGTAGAGGTGGTCATTGCCATCGCTGCCGCCGCCATTGAGCAGAACAAGGTGCGGGGCGATCTGGGCATCACCTACGACGAGGACGTGCTGCGCCTCATCGACACCTTCCGCTCCAAGGGCCTGTATGTGGGCAGCGTGGTCATCACTCAGTACGCCGGACAGCCTGCTGCCGACGCCTTCAAGCGCCGCCTGGAGGACCTGGGTGTCACGGTGTACCTCCACTATCCCATTGCCGGGTACCCCCACGACATTCCCCACATCGTCTCCGACGAGGGCTATGGCCGCAACGACTACATTGAGACCACCCGGCCCCTGGTGGTGGTCACTGCCCCCGGCCCTGGCTCTGGCAAAATGGCCACCTGCCTGTCCCAGCTCTATCACCACCACCGCCGTGGGGTGAAGGCGGGCTATGCCAAGTTTGAGACCTTCCCCATCTGGAACCTGCCCCTCCAGCACCCGGTGAACCTGGCCTATGAGGCCGCCACCGTGGACCTCAACGACGTGAACATGATCGACCACTTCCACCTCCAGGCCTATGGCCAGACCACGGTGAACTACAACCGGGATATTGAGGTGTTCCCGGTGCTCCGGGCCATGTTCGAGCAGATCATGGGGGAGAGCCCCTACAAGTCTCCCACCGACATGGGCGTGAACATGGCGGGCAACTGCATCGTGGACGACGAAGTGGTGCGAGCCGCCGCCTGTCAGGAGATCATCCGCCGCTACTACACCGCCCTGTGTGACGTGCGCCGGGGCCAGGGGGACAAGGAGAGCGTGTACAAGCTGGAGCTGCTGATGAAGCAGGCCGGGGTGTCCACCGCTGACCGCCCCGTGGTGGCCGCCGCTGAGGCCCGGGCCGAGGAGACGGGAGAGCCCGCCGCCGCCATTGAGCTGCCCGACGGCACCATCGTCACCGGCAAGACCACCGAGCTCATGGGCTCCTCCTCTGCCGCCCTGCTCAATGCGCTGAAGAAGCTGGCCGGGCTGGGGGATGAGGTGCACATGATCTCCCGGGAGGCCATTGAGCCCATCCAGAAGGTGAAGATTCAGCACCTGGGCAGCCAGAACCCCCGTCTGCACAGCGACGAGGTGCTCATTGCCCTGGCCATCTCCGCCGCCACCGATCCCCAGGCGGATCTGGCCCTGTCCCAGCTGGACAAGCTGCGGGGCTGCGACGCCCACTCCTCGGTGATCCTCTCCGCCGCGGACAGCAATGTGTATCAGAAGCTGGGCCTGCGCATGACCTGCACCCCCCAGTATCAGAGCAATAAGCTGTATCATAAGTGAGAAATGCCCCCTGGAAGCATTGCTTCCAGGGGGTTATTGTTTCCCTGCATGGGGGCAATGGGAGTCCGTACAGTGGAGACACTCTTGGTCCGTGATAGAAGTGTAGCAGCACATCAGATAATCGCATTCATCACAGCAGCACTCGATGGGAATGCCGGAATCATCACAATGCTGTCCGTTTCCCGGGCAGTCTTTGCCGAGATTTCCGGGAATTAAAATTGTGCCAGTTATATCAATAATCATCATTTCCTTCCTTCCCTGCCAAACTAATGTTTACATTATATAATGTAATAGTCTATTTTGGAAGAGGAAAAATAAGGTATGCTCTCATCAAAAATATAGGATGTGAAGATACCTTATGATTAAGTTAGATGTTCTGCGCCTTCTGGAAGAGCAGGGAAGGACGAAATACTGGCTTTATAAGCAGCTGGGCATGAGCTACCAGAATTTCAACCGCATGGTGAACAACGAGACCAAATCCATCCGCTATGAGAACATTGAGACCATGTGTCTGCTGCTGAACTGTACGCCCAACGACTTGTTTGTCATCACGGAGGACTAAAACCCATGTTTGAGGTGAAAAAGCCCCACAATTCCAACAAGACCATCCGAATGCCGGATGATTTGATTCAAAAGCTGCAAAAAGTGGCGGATGAGAACGACATCTCCTTTAATCAGCTGGTGATACAGTGCTGTGAGTATGCTTTGGGTCATCGAGATGACCCGGCGTAAGCCGGGGCGGAGGAACTGATCGTTTGATCAACGTGGTATCAGGCTTGCCAGCCTAGGGGACGCGCTCCCCGCAGGGGGTTCCTTTCTGCTGCCAGAAAGGAACCAAAGACCACCAAAGGCGGGGCCTTCCCCCGCCTTGTGGAATCCACCCCGCGGTACTGGGTGTACCTGCGTCCTCTTCTTTTCGGCCCTTGGACTGGTGGGGTCACATAGATGGCGTGGACATTCTACGGAACGTACCTACTCCTCTGGCAAAGGGTACTTCTATCACCAGGGCCTTACCTTGGTGCGCCGCTGTTCCCAGCTACCGGAAGTCTGGCCCCCGGCGGCGGGAACGCCGCTTCTCCAGGGCAGGCCCGGAGGTGAAAACCGCCCAGCCATAGGGCCAGTTGCCCCGTGTGGCCTGGTGTGGTGGCACAAACAGGAGCCACAGCAAGGGTAACGGGCCGAACCTAGCCTTGACGCACGCCCAGCCCCGTACCCCAAGGGAGGTCCTTAGGGGGGAACGCCCTAAGTGGCTTTTCGTCCATTTTGGCCAGTCAAAATGGACCCCAGCGGAGCGTCCCCGCCAGGCTGATAAGCCTGAATCTGAGAGATTGTGAATATTTGATTCCTAAATATGAGCAAAAAACACCCTGGAAACAGCTGCTTCCAGGGTGTTTTTTCATAGTTTGGTGACATTCGCCCCATGCTGCTCCCCCCACGCCGCGTCCCGGCTGTGACAGGAGAAGAGAAGCACTTGCCGCTCCCGGGCTTGCTGGGCCAGCAGCTCCAGGGCAGCGGCGGCCCGGGTATCGTCGAAGTTTGCCAGGGTGTCGTCCAACACCAGAGGGGCCTGGGGGGCGGTGAGGTCGCAGAGGGCCAAACGCAGGGCCAGATACAGCTGCTCCTGGGCACCCGCTGAGAGAAACAGCTGGGAGTGGGGAAGCTGCACCCCCTCCTGCTCCACCTGGGCGGACAGGTCCCGGGCCAGGGTCAACCCACAGTGCCGTCCCCCGGTGAGTCGGCCCAGGAGCTGCCCCGCCTTCTCATTCAAAGCGGGGGAGAACCGCTGGCGCAGGGTGGCGTTGGTCTCCTCCAGCCCCTCCAGGGCCAGGGTGAGGGCCTGGTACTCCTCCTGTCGCTGGGCAATCTGCCCCGCCAGCTCGTCCCGGCGGCTCTCCGTTTCCAGCGTGTCCCGGCCCAAAGCCCCGGTGGCCTGGTCCAGGCGGGTTTGCCACTGGGCCATCTGGCCCTCCACCTGCCGCAGCTGGGCGGTGAGCACCTGGGGGTCTGCGGTGGGGGGCGTCACCGAAGCGGTGGGGCGCTGGGCCCCCTGGGCCTCCAGGTCTGCCACCCGTTCCCCGGCGTGGCCCGCCTGGGCCTCCAGCTGTTGCCGCTGGGTCAGCCAGTCCAGATACCGCTGCAACGCCTCCTGCATATTCTCCCCCTGGGGCGAGGCGGGGGCATACAGAATTTTATCGTATTTGCCCATTTTGGCCACCAATACCATGGCCACAAGGACAGCCACCGCCATACACCCGAAGCCCACAAAGGACAGGGGGTACAGGGTGAGGAAAAAGCCCAGGATGATGAGCAGCAGGCCCCCCACACCCAGTATCGGCACCCACAGCCTCAAAGCGGCGGACAGGCGGTTCCGGCTGGCCTTGGCCTGCTGCCGCTGGCGGCTGTGCTCCTGGCCCTGCTGGTTGAGGTTTTCCGCCTGCTCCATGGCCTGGGCGGCGGTGAGCCCCCGGAAGCGGGGGTCCGGGGCGGGCAGGGCTTCCAGAGCCTGTTGGGCCTGGGCCTGCTGCTGGAGGGCCTGGGCATACCGCTGGTTGAGCGCCTGCTGGCGGTAGGCCTGGTGCTGCTCCAGTTGACGCTCCAGCTGCTGCTTGCGCACTTGCAGTCCAGCCAGTTCCTGCCGGGCTTGGGCCTGGGTCTGCCGAGCCTGGGCGGTGTCCTCCAGGGTGCGGCGCACCTGCACCAGTTCTCCCTCCAGCTGTGGGATGAGCCCGGTGGAGCGGTTGGCCTGGCGGCGGTTGCGCCAGTCTTTCAAGGTGCGCACGGTGGCGGAGTAGGAGACCTCCTCCTCTCCGGTGGTGGCCAGAGCGGCAATGCGCCGCTCCAAATCCGGGGCGGCGGTGACGGCGGTGTCCCCCTGACCCACCAGGGCACAGCGGACAAACACCTCCCGGCTCACCCCCGTGAGGGTCTCCCCCACGTTGGCGGAGGTGAGGAAGGGCACCGGGTCCCCGGTGGCGGTGTACACCGCCTCAAAGCCCCCAAAGGGGCCGGAGCGGTTGGCAAATCGGCGCAGGGTGATGCGCTGCCCCTGCCACTCCAACCGGAGTTTCCCCGCCATGGCGGCCCCAGACCAGGGCTGATACTTAGTTTTCTGGGCCAGATGCCCCGCCTTGTCCCGCTCCCGGGTGTCAATGCCGTAGAGCATGGCGGTGAGGAAGGCCGCCCAGGTGGATTTTCCACACTCGTTGGGGGCGGTGAGGATGTTCAGCCCCGGGGAGAGGGTGAGGGTGGCCCCCTCCAGCTTGCCGAAGGTGGCGGTCATGGAGATGATGTTCATGCTCGAATGTCCTCCTCTCCCTCCAGGGCGGCCAGCCCGAAGCGGGTGGCCAAAATGAGCCGGGCCTGCTCCTCTGGGGGAGCCACCCGGATTTTTTCCGACATGGTGCGCAGGAAAAGGCCCGTCAATGAGTCCTCTCCCGCCCGCTGCCACAGCTGTTTGGGCAGGGTGGTGGCATCGGTGACCTCCACATAGAAGAAATAGGGGGCCGCCTGCTGGGTGATGGAGGCCAGAGACGGCACCGTTTCCGCCTCTCCCGTGAGGGTGAGGCGCACCAGATCGTCACTGTACTCCAGCCCCGCCAAGGTCTGGTACAGGGTGGAGATGTTCACCTCCTGGGTACGGTACTCCCGGCAGCACAGGGGGACGAACTTGGCGGTAGTCCCCTGGTGGGTCACGTCGACAATCAGACAGCCCTTTTCTCCCGCCTCGTCAAAGCCCCGGCCCTCGGGACAGCCCGGGTAGGCCCAGGCAGTATTGCCCTCAAATTGCAGCCCCGAACAGCGGTGGATGTGGCCCAAAGCGGCGTAGTGTGCCCCGGTGGCTCCCAGCTGGCCGGGCAAAATGGGGGCGTAGCGGCCCATGGGGGCCACTTCTCCGTGGACGCAGAGGAGGTGCAGCCGCCCGTCCTTTGGTACGGTGTACCCGGACAGGGGGGAGTCCTCCCGGTGGGGAGCAGTAAAGGCGCAGCCGTGGACCACAGCGCCCAGGGCGGGAAGTTCCACAGCTTCCATCTGGGGTGTGGAAAAGATGTGGACGTTGTCCGGCCACTGTGCGGTGGCGTAGGGGGACTGGGGAGTGTAGGGGTCATGGTTGCCGGGGGCGATGAAGACGGGGATGGACAGCTCCCCCAGGGCCTGGGTGAGGGCCTGGATGGACTGGGGGTAGACCCGCTCTGCATCCAACAAATCTCCCCCCAGCAGCACCAGATCTGCCCCCTCCGCCTGGGCCAGCTGGGCCAGACGGAGGGGGAGGTCCCGCAGTTCCCGCCGCCGTTGGGCGGCCTGGGGGGCGGGGAGGCTGCTGAGGGGGGAGTCCAGGTGGAGGTCCGCGGCGTGTAGAATACGCATGGGGAGTCCTCCTTATCCGTCAATGTCCACCCGCTCCACGCTGAGGCAGCGGCGGGTGTTGGTGTCGATGGCAAACAGCACCCCGTCCATGCCGCAGGGGCCGTCGGCGGGCTGGAACCGCTGGGGCAGGCCGCCCAGGAAGCGGTTGATGGCCTGGGAGGGGTGAATGCCGATCACCGACTGGGTGGGTCCGGTCATGCCCAGGTCGGTGACAAAGCCCAGCCCCTTGGGAAAGACCTGGGTGTCGGCGGTGGGCACATGGGTGTGGGTGCCCCACAGGGCCTGGACCCGCCCATCCAGATACCAGGCCATGGCCCCCTTTTCGCTGGTGGCCTCGGCGTGGAAGTCCACCAGGGTGAGGGTGGCGTCCCCCTCCTTCAAAATCTCGTCCATCTTGGTGAAGGGGTTGTCGAAGTTGGAGTCCATGCCGCAGCGGCCAATGAGGTTCACCACCCGGATGGTGGTGCCCCGGGGGCCGTCGAAGATGCCCCACCCCCGGCCGGGGGCCCGGCTGGTGTAGTTGGCGGGGCGGAGGATATAGGGGTTGCGCTCCATCTCGTCCACGATCTGGCGCTTGCCCCAGGTGTGGTTGCCCATGGTAATGACGTCCGCCCCGGCGGAAAAGATGTCCCGGGCCTGCTGGGGCATCAGGCCGTTGGAGGCGGCGTTTTCCCCGTTGACCACGGTAAAATGAATGTCATACTGGCGGCGGAGGGTGGGCAGGTGGCGGCAGAGAAAGTCCACGCCGCTCTCGCCTACCACGTCTCCAATGGCCAGAACACGAAGTTCCATAAAATCACCTGCTGTTGTGGATTTTACAAACGCCTCCCTTGTGTCAAGAAAGGCAAGTGAAGAGTGAATAGTGAAGAGTGAATAGGTGCAGGGCGAAACCCACTGGTTTCACCCTGCGCCGTCCATGGTCTGCTGGATGATGTCGTCAAACACCTCCCGGGACTGTGCTCCCATGATATAGCCATAGACGTTGCCGTTTTTGTCGATCATAAAGGTGGTGGGGAAGGAGGAGATGCCGTAGGAGTAGAAGAGGCTGGCATCTTCGTTCATGAGGGTGGGGTAGGTGTACCCGTTTTCCTCCAAAAAGGCAGAGATGTCCTCCGCCGAGCCCTCCTGGCCCAGGTTGGGGGCGGCTACCCCCAGCACCACCAGGTCCTTCTCGTTGTTGCCGTAGTCCTCGTAGACCGCCTGCAAGTCAGGCATCTCACTGCGGCAGGGCCCGCACCAGGTGGCCCAGAAGTTCAGCAAAATGGTCTTTCCCTTGTATTGGTCCAGGGTGTGGGTGTTGCCAAACTGGTCGGTGAGGGTGAAGTCCAGGGCTGGAATGGGGGCCTGGCTCTCCTCTGGGGCGTCGGTGGCCTCTGGAGTGTCTGTGGCTTCCGGCTGTTGGGTCACCTGGACGGTGGGGGTGGGCTGGGGGTCAGAGCCCGCCAGAGACCCAGACAGGGTGTCCATCCACCCGGTGACCATGAGAAGGCCGATGACCACCAGCAGCGCCCCGCCCACCTTCACGGTGTAGCGCACCACGTTGCGGTGCTTCTGGAACAGCTTCAAAAGTCCCCCGGCAAACAGAGCCACCGCCAGGAAGGGCAGGACAAAGCCTAGGGTGTACAGGCCGATGAGGGCAAAGCCCTGGAGGGCGGTGTCTGCCGAGCCCGCCATGAGCAGCACACTGGCCAGGGCGGGGCCCACGCAGGGGGTCCAGGCAAAGGAGAAGGTGAAGCCGAACACCAGAGCCACCAGGGGGCTCATGGCCAGCTTTTGCAGGGGGAAGCGGATGCGCCGATCCTGCTCCAACGCCATGGGGCGAAAGACCCCCAGTTGGAACAGACCAAAGGCGATGATGAGAATGCCACCCACCTGAATGATGATCTTCTGATACTGGTGCAGGGCCTGACCCAGAGCGGTCATGCCCAGGGCCAGCAGGAAGAAGGCGGCGGAAATGCCGATGACAAAGAACAAAGTGTTCACCAGGGTTTTCACCCTTGAGGTCTGGGCCCCCTGGGCGTCCCCCATGCTGCCGGACAGATAGCCCAGGTAGAGGGGGAGGAGGGGGAGGACGCAGGGGGAGAAAAAACTCAGAATGCCCTGGACAAAGACGGTGACCAGGGAGACGGATACGGAGAGGTCAAATCCAGACATACATACCTTCCTTCAAACGAGAATTTAGCTGTTTTCGCCGTCCACCAGCATGAGACAGCCATCCTTATCATATTTCAAAAGCTGGATATCCATGCGGGTGTTGCGGGCAATGTCCCGCATCCGCACCGCCTCGGTCACCGAGGCCACCAGGGTGTAGGCCACGCCATGGCGCTTGGCCCGGCCGGTACGGCCCACCCGGTGGACGTAGTTTTCCTGCTCGTCGGGCACGTCGTAGTTGAACACCACGTCCACGTCGTCAATGTCCAGGCCACGGGCGGCCACGTCGGTGGCCACCAGCACCCGCAGCTGTCCGGCCTTGAACTGCTGGAGGGTCTTCTCCCGCACCCGCTGCTGGATGTCGCCGTGGATGGCCTTGCAGGAGATGCCACGCATGGACAGCAGGCCCGCCAGGCGGTCGGTCATGTTTTTGGTGTTGCAGAAGGCAATGGCCCGCTCATACTCCCCGCCCTCCAGCAGGGCGATGAGGGTCTCCAATTTCTGCTCCCGGCCCTCCAAATCAATGCGATATTGCTGGATATCTGGGCGGTTCTCCTCCACGGGACGCACCGTGATCTCCACCGGGTCCCGCTGGTACACCCAGGAGATGTCCATCACCTCTCGGCTGATGGTGGCAGAGAAGAGGCCTAAATTCTTCCGGTGGGGGATTTTGTCCAGAATGCGGGTCACGTCCTGGATAAAGCCCATGTCCAGCATCCGGTCGGCCTCGTCCAGCACCACGGTCTGGACCCCGTCCAGGCGCACGGTGCGCCGCTTCATGTGGTCCATGAGCCGGCCAGGGGTGGCCACCACGATCTGGGGCCGATTTTTCAGCTGGGTAATCTGCTTGTCAATGGGCTGGCCGCCGTACAGGCACACAATGCGCACCCCTTCCCGGAAGGCGCACAGGTCCCGCAGCTCGTCCCGAATCTGCACCGCCAGCTCCCGGGTGGGGGCCAGGATGAGTCCCTGCACCTGGTCGGACTGGGGGTCCACATGTTCCACCATGGGGATGCCGAAGGCGTAGGTCTTGCCGGTGCCGGTGGGGGCCTTGGCCACCACGTCCCGTCCCTGCATGAAGTAGGGGATGGCCCCGCCCTGGATGGCGGTGGCCTGGGTGAAGCCCTTTTTGTCCAGGGCCTTCATAATGGCCTCGGACAGGTTCATATCTTTGTAAAAGTAGGTATCTTGTACCACAACTCCATCAATTTCCATGGTATAGGTCCTTTCTATCTCGTACAATTATAGTCTAAGGTAGTATATCATATCCCCCGGCATACCGTAAAGCCCAACCTCCATGGATTTCTCCGGCCCAGGCTTGCCCGGAGAGACAGAAAAAGCCGGAAGCAGCGGTTTTGCTGCTTCCGGCGAAAACATCACTTATTGAGGCTTAAAGCTGTCCTTCAGGGACACGGCCCGGTTGAACACCAGGTGCTCGGGGCTGCTGTCCCGGCTGTCGGCACAGAAGTAGCCCTGACGCATGAACTGGAAGCGGTCGGCCTTCTGGGCACTTGCCAGGCTGGCCTCCACCTTGGCGCCCTGGAGCACCTCCAGAGAGTGGGGGTTCAGGCAGTCCAGGAAGTTCTTGTCTCCGGCGTCGGGGTCGGGGTCGGAGAACAGGTTGTCATACAGGCGAATCTCCGCATCCAGAGCGGTGGCGGCGTCCACCCAGTGGATGGTGGCGCCCTTCACCTTGCGGCCGTCGGCGGGATTGCCGCCCCGGGACTCGGGGTCATAGGTGGCCAGCACCTCCACCACGTTGCCGTTTTCGTCCTTGACGCATCCGGTGCAGGTGATGAGGTAGGCACCCTTCAAACGGCACTCCAGACCGTTGGGGGTCAGGCGCTTGTACTTGGGGATGGGAGTCTCCAGGAAGTCCTCCGCCTCAATGTACAGGTTGCGGGAGAAGGTGACGGTGCGGGTGCCGTCCTCGGGACGGTTGGGGTTGTTCTCCACCTCGAAGGTCTCGCTCTGGCCCTCGGGATAGTTGGTGATGGTCAGCTTCACGGGACGCAGCACCGCCATCACCCGCTGGGCGGTCTCGTTCAGGTCCTCCCGCAGGCAGTACTCCAAGAAGGCGTACTCAATGGTATTGGTAGCCTTGGCCACGCCGATGCGCTCGCAGAAGTTGCGGATGGAACGGGGGGTATAGCCACGGCGGCGCAGGCCGCACAGGGTGGGCATACGGGGGTCATCCCAGCCGGACACCCGGTGCTCCTCCACCAGCTGGCGCAGCTTGCGCTTGCTCATCACGGTGTAGTTGATACCCAGGCGGGCAAACTCGATCTGACGGGGCTTGTGGTAGGGGATGGACACGTTGGACACCACCCAGTCGTACAGGGGACGGTGGTCCTCAAACTCCAGGGAGCACAGGGAGTGGGTGATCCCCTCCAGGGCGTCCTCAATGGGGTGGGCGAAGTCATACATGGGGTAGATGCACCACTTGTTGCCCTGGCGGTGGTGATGGGCGTGGTTGATGCGGTAAATCACCGGGTCACGCATGTTGAAGTTGCCGCTATTGAGGTCAATCTTGGCACGCAGGGTATATTTGCCGTTTTCAAACTCTCCGGCCCGCATCCGGGCGAACAGGTCCAGAGACTCCTCGATGGGACGGTCACGCCAGGGAGAGGTGGCGGGGACGCCGATGGAGCCACGGTTGGCACGGAACTCCTCAGGGGTCAGCTCGCACACGTAGGCCAGGCCCTTCTTAATCAGCTCCACGGCATACTCGTACATCTTCTCAAAATAGTCCGAGGCGTAGAAGAATCGGTCGCCCCAGTCAAAGCCCAGCCAGTGGATGTCCTCCTGGATGGCCTCCACGTACTCGGTATCCTCCTTGGCGGGGTTGGTGTCGTCCATACGCAGGTTGCACAGACCGCCGTACTTCTCGGCGGTGCCGAAGTCGATGGTCAGGGCCTTGCAGTGGCCGATGTGGAGATAGCCGTTGGGCTCGGGGGGAAAACGGGTGTGGACGGTCATGCCTTGGTACTGGCCGCCCTGTGCAATATCCTCATCAATGAAATTGTGGATAAAATTCTGGGACACTACGGGGTTGAGTTCCTCAGGCATAGGGACACGCTCCTTCATTCGTTAATAACCTATTCATTATACCGTCACAGACGGGAAAAAGCAACGAATTTTTCCAGGCCTGTGGGCAGTTAGAGAATCTGGGTGCTGTTGCGGAGCTGGTCTTGCAGCCGCTGGTAGAAGGAAATGTAATATTCCAGCCGCTGCACCCACAGAGTGGTGGCGGTGGGGGAGCCAAAAGGCAGGCCTTTCAACTGCTCCAGCCGCTCCAAAGAGGTGTTCACCATGGCCTGTTTCTCGGAAAACGCCAGGCTGCTGAAGTTCCGGTATTCCAGGGTCTCATAGATGCGGTAGGCGTCGAAGCGGTCAATGTTGTCCGCATCTCCCACCAGGTTGGAGAATGCGGTGTGTTCCCAGGTGAAATCCGCCTTATCATCCACATGAATGGCGATGGCATAGCAGATGGTGTTGATGCGGTCCGGGTCCAGCCCCTGCTGCTCCAAAAAGGTCCGGGCGATGACGGCGGAGCGGCGGCCGTGGTTTCGCTGTGCCTCCTGGGTGGGCATCTCCTCGCAGTATGCAATGTCATGGAGCAGCCCGGCGATGACGGCGTCGGTCACGTCCAGGCCCTCTTGTTGGGCGATGTACTTGGCCAGATTGGCCACCCGGTAGGAGTGCTGGATGCGGTATTCCCAGTCGGTGGGGTGGGCTTGTAGGTATACACTGTTGGAAAAGGTGTCTTTGAGAAATTGTTCCGTACGTTCCACGAACGCTTGGTCCATGGGGGACTCCTCCTATGTATCGGAAAGTTACAGCTTTACTGCCACCGGCTCGGCCATCGTTAAGGTATCCGGGGTGACGGTACACCCACGTGCCAGCACCTGCACCCCAGCCGCTGCGGCTTGGCGCAGGGCGGCCCCAAACTCCGGGTGGGTGGCGTCGTTGGGGGCGAAGTCCACCATGCCCGCCATCTGAATGACAAAGCACACGGCGGCCTCATAGCCCTCTTGCAGGCTGGCCTCCAGTTCTTGCAGGTGGCGCACGCCTCGGGTGGTGGGGGCGTCGGGGAAGCGGCAGTGGCCATCCTCCTCCAGGGTGCACCCCTTCACCTCCACAAATCCCCGGCGGGGGCCCGCCTCCCAGTAGAAGTCAAAGCGGGAGTTACCCCAGGTGGTCTCGGGGCGCAGCAGGGTGAGGCCGGAGACGAAGTGTCCCGCCCTGGCCCACTCGGCAAAGACCTGGTTGGGGGCCTGGGCGTCCATGTTCACCAGCAGGCCGTCCTTGTCCACGGCGATGAGGTCATAGGGGGTCTTGCGCTTGGGGTTGTCCCCTGGGGTGAGGTAGACGGTGCGGCCGGGGATGAGCAGTTCCCGGCACCGCCCGGTGTTTTTTACATGGACCGTTTCCGCGCGTCCGTCCACTTCCACCTGGGCCACAAAGCGGTTGGGGCGGGAGAGAAAACGGGCGGGAAGGACCTGAGTATATGTCATGATTTGGGCTCCTTGGGTGTGGTGTCGGTGGTGGCAGGGGGCTCGGCAGGGGCGGCAACCTCTTCCGGCTTGGGGTGGTAGGGCAGCAGCAGGTCGATGACGCAGGTCACCGCCACGCCCGCCAGGGTGTCCACCATACGCTGGAGGGCGAAGAGGGCGGGGGAACTGTCCGTGTTGTGGTTGACGGTGACGCACAGAAACACCACGCAGGACAGAGAGGCGCTGGAGGGCCGCTTGAGCACCAGAGCGGTGCGAATGAGGGGGATGATGGTGAGGGACACCAGGGTATAGCGCAGCAAGTCCAAATTCTCGGCGTGGAAGAATTCCAGGCCGTAGAGGATGATGATGCCGTACAGGCCGCCCACCAGGGTACCGATGGCCCGGTTCACCGAGGAGGTGATGGTCTTGTCGGTGGAGTTCTGCATGCAGATGACCGCGGCAATCATAGAATAAAAGGCGGGCTCGCCCCGCACATAGCCGAAGATCCCGCAGATAAACACGGCAATGACGGTCTTTACCATGCGCATGCCCACCCAGTGATGGCGCTGCTTTGGCATAAACAGCCCTCCTCTCCAACGTCGATATCAGTATGATAAACGACCCGGAGAAAAAAAGCAAGGCGGGGACGCTTTCCATTTCCCCGTCCCCGTGGTATGATGGGAAAAAACATCAAGGAGGACCCTCCATGCACATTCCCAGCGGCGAAACCAGCTTGCTTGAGCTGTTGCCCTTCCAAGCGGCGCTGGACCAGGCGCTCACCCCCAAAGAGGACTATGACGTCAATCGGTGGCTGTACGTGCCCCCCTTCTACTGCGAGTACCGATACATTCTGGCCACCCGGGGCAAGCGGCCCCTCATCTGTGTGGGCATCAACCCTTCCACTGCCGCCCCCGACGATCTGGACAACACCTTGAAGTCGGTGGAGCGGGTGGCCCTCCACAATGGCTTTGACAGCTTTGTCATGTTCAACGTCTACCCCCAGCGGGCCACCGACCCGGACCACATGGAAAAGCACTGCAATGAGGCGCTCCACCAGGAGAACATGAAGGCCTTTGACTATGTTTTGTCCCTCTACGAGGACACTCAGCCCGCCATCTGGGCGGCCTGGGGCACCATCATCGAAAAGCGGGACTATCTGCCCGCCTGTGTTCGGGACATGATTGCCATCGGCCAGACCCACTCGGCGGCCTGGTACACCGCCGGGAAGCGCTCCAAGAAGGGACATCCCCACCACCCCCTGTATCTCCGTAAGGACAGCGGCCTGGATCCCTTCGACGTAGAGGAGTATCTCAACAGCCTCGATTAAAAAATCTGCACCGGGAATCCCGGTGCAGATTTTTTTACTTGGGCAGGATATAAAAGGTGGGAGTATGTTTGCTCAGGTCCAGGAATACTACCATATCCGGGGGGAAAAAGGTGAACCAGATCATCATCCAACCCACCGCCAGAGCCGCTACCAGGCAGAGGGTGGGGAGAAAGGGGCGCTGAGTGAGGGGGGCCAGGACCTGGGCCAGCACAAACCCTGCCACCATGAGTACCACATACAACATGAGGTCAAAGGCCATCCCTTCGCCCTGGAAGGGGACGTGGTAGAGGTAGCTCAGCAGCAGCATGGCCCCGCCGATGATGGGCAGGGTCAACAGCCAGGGGGCCAGACCGTCCAGACCACGGCCATGGGTGAGATACAGCCCGGACAGCAGCAGGGGGATGAGGAGAATTTTCAGATGTTCCCACAGGCTCTCCCGCACCGGAGAGACCAGAGCGGTGATGGGGCTGGGCAGCCAGGAGAAGAGAAAATGAAGCCCTACCCCCAGGATCAGGGCGGCAATCAGGGTGAAAATCATCTTTTTTTGAAAAAATTTCACAGCTCTCACCTCGTTTCTTACTACAAGTTATGCCCGCAGTGGGGCAAACTATGAATGAAACCGTGGTGAAACACAAAAGTTTTTTCGCTCCATTTCGGCCTTTTCCAAAAGGCCCTCCCTTTTCCACGGAAGAAACCCCGCCGTCTCAGGCACATTAAGGATTGGGCGAACGCCCAAATTGTGAACGAAGAGGCGGTGAGGATCATTGAACGAAGAGATCAAACCATGGGTGGGGATGACCCAGGCGGTGCTGCGGGTCGTCCTGGTGGTGCTGGTGGTAGCTCTGACCCTGTGGCCGGTCCTGGGCAGTGCCAGAGCCGACACCTTGAAAGTGGTCCCAGTGGGGCGTGCCGTGGGCATCAAGCTCTTCTCCGATGGCGTTGTGGTGGTGGGAACTTCGGAAATCTCCACCCAGAACGGGGCGGTGAATCCGGCCAAGGACTGCGGTCTGCGGGAGGGGGACATCATCACCCATATCAACTCCACCGAGGTGGATACCATTGAGGAGGTGTCCGCCCTCTTGCAGGAGCTGGAGGGGGAGACCATGAGCATCCGTGCCATCCGCAATGAGGAGCAGGTGCAGCTGACCGCCCAGGCGGTGCTGTGCTCCGCTGATGGGGAGTATAAGCTGGGGGCCTGGATTCGGGACTCCATGGCGGGCATTGGTACCGTCACCTTCTACTGTCCCCAGACCGGGACCTTCGGGGCTTTGGGCCACGGCATCAACGACGTGGACACTGCCCTGCTTATGCCCCTGGAGAGCGGCAGCATTCTGCCCGCCACGGTCTCCGGGGTGGACAAGGGTCAGTGTGGAACTCCGGGACAGCTGCGGGGCATCTTTGAGGCGGACGTGACCCTGGGTGAGCTGGACGACAACACCTCCTGTGGCATCTACGGCACCATGACCGACACCAGCTGGTTTTCCGGTGAGGCGGTGGAGATGGCCAGCCGGGACGAGGTGAAGGCGGGGAAAGCCACCATCCTCAGCAACATCTCCGGCAACCAGGTGGAGGAGTACGAGATTGAGATTCTCAAGGTCTACCCGGACAGCCAGGACGGGGGCCGGGACTATCTCATCCACGTCACCGACCCCCGGCTGCTGGACAAAACCGGAGGCATTGTCCAGGGCATGAGCGGCTCCCCCATTTTGCAAAACGGCAAGATCATCGGGGCCGTCACCCACGTCATGGTGGACGACCCCACCTCTGGCTATGGCATCTATATTGGAGACATGCTCCAGGCGGCAGGGTAAAAACAGGGCGAAGGCACCGACATGGTGTCTTCGCCCTTTGATATGCTGTACATATAAAATTTAATGTTTATCGTTAAAAATATATTGACAAAGATATATACCACTCGTATAATGCAAGTAGAGAAACCCACAAAATAAGGAGGGAGCTATATGGAGAAAATTATGAAATCCACCAAGCTGGTGCAGAAAATCCTGCGAATTCTGTTTTGGATTGTCGTCGTTGTCAGCGTTGTCTCTGCATGTATCATGATTGCATCGTTGATTTTTATGGATGATACAGCAGTCATCCAGGGTGTTTCCATTACGATTGGAAATTACAGGTTGAAACTCAGCCAGGGGTACTCCCGCGCACAACTGATCAACATTTTATGGATGTCCTTGGCGAACATTGTCCTTTACGGGGGCCTTTCCTGTTACGCGATCCGAATCCTTCAAGGTATTTTTGAACCAATGACACAGGGAAAACCGTTCAACACGGCGGTGAGCGACGGGTTGAAAAAGCTATCCTATACGGTCTTGATTTTTGGTGTGGTTCGACTGATTCTTCAACTGGCAACAAACATGGTTTACGACCAGATGATTGATATTTCTTCCCTGTTTGCTGCAAACATGGTGGAATCCTGCTCCTTAACCGTGGTAGGAGATGGTGATTTTATTATTTGGTTCTTTTTGATTCGTCTGTTCCGGCGCATTTGTATGTATGGAGAAACCCTGCAGCAGCTGTCCGACGAGACGCTGTGACGTGGAATGAGGAGAAGCTTATGCCCATTGTATTACGATTGGACCGGGTGATGGCAGACCGGAAAATGTCCCTCAATGCCCTGGCGGAAAAGGTTGGAATCGCCAATGTAAACCTGTCGAAAATCAAGACGGGGAAGGTCAGCGCCATCCGCTTTTCCACCTTGGAGGCCATTTGTGAGGCGCTGCACTGTCAGCCGGGGGATATTTTGGAGTACATGCCGTCTCAGACAGAGCAGGAAAGTCCAAAATAAAGAAAAAGTCAGCAAGAAGTAGACAATTCTTGCTGACTTTTGTTTACACCTTTTTATAAGAAATGACTTTTTTCCAATTACAAGGGAAACCCAGTTTCTCATGAAGGGCTTCCTGTGATATTTTATCTGTTGTGGCACACAGGTTGTCCATCAACTTGGATAGATGTTTTTTATATACCAAAAATTCCTTGTGAGGAATCAGATACCGAAGGGCAAGTACCACGGCAAAGTAGTCCCGTTTTCCATAGATATATTCCTGCCCATTTTTGGGGATTTTCAGTTTTTGGTGTAAAGGCAAATTGGGAATATCGTGGGTGGGACAGCGGTGGGTAAATAACCTCTCGTTATGTGCACAGACATTGCGGAAGTCTGTTACTACCTGCAGAATTTGTTTCAACTGATGCTCATCAATCCCCAAAAACTCCCTGCTGATAGCAGACTGTACTTGTGGTTTGCAGAGCCCATACATTTTGGAAAGTGTGCCGAACGTCAAAGTATGGACGAGCACCCAGAGCGGTACGTTCTGATGCTGTTGTTTTTGATGCTCGATGTAGACATATTTTGTGGGCTTTACAATCGGTGGTTTCAAGTAGCAATTGATAAGCTTTGTTACGGCAGCACTCTTTTTTGCTGTAGAAATATCATAGTTCTGCGGAGATAGATAGGCTGTCTGTAAATCACCAAAGGTATTGCAAAAGCAATATGATAACGCAGAACGAATATGTCGCTCAACATGGAGCAGATATTGAAGGGTTAGCCCACGGAGTTGTTCATCGAAATGATAGATGGCCACGAGATCATAAATGGTGGTACCATCTTTGTAGTTTTTGGTTGTAGGATTCTTTAATAAATCTTTATAACCAGATATGAGAGCAAAGTATCCATAGCGATGTAAAATATCCTCTACAGCTCGAGGGTCATCTATCACCAAATGTTTCTCTTCCAGCTTAAGTAGTTGCTGCTGATATGTCATAAAAGGCTTTGCCATGGTAAACACCTCAAAATAAAAAGGAGTCCCCGCAGGGACTCCTCCGATTGCAGGCCCCACGAGCTTCTGCAACCTATTCACTGAGATAAGTATAGCTTAGAAGTCGGTGCATGTCAATAAGAAACCCAACACACAGGACGTCTAATGTGTACTTACCCTCAGTAATATTAGTATAGTTCAGAAATGTTGTATTGATACATGCATGAGATAAAATAACTGGATAGTAAAAAAGTTCGTGACTAGTGAGGAAAAGCATAGTACAATATAGGCACTTATCCGTGTTGTTTGAATGGAAACAGACAAAATATTGCATACATGGAAGGGAGTGTTCCACGATGAAAGACAGGCTGTCCAAACTGACCGTTGCCAGTGGAATCCTGGGCCTTGTCCTCTTGTTTGGGGTCATGCTGTCTGGAGCGGCATATCCCAGCTTGGTGTTTCGCATCGGTGCCCCCTTGGGATTGCTGTTTGTCTTTCTCAGCGTGGGACTGCTGGGGTTGCGGTATGTGCGGGACATCTGTGAGGCCGTTCGGGAGAAACAATGGATGTTGGCCGTGGCGCTGGTGATGATGTTGTTGGTCGCAGGCGTGCTGATGCTGATTTGAGTAGACGGGGGGAACGATTGTTTTACACCCTCTATATGGAAGATCACATGCAGATGTGGTACAATACCAGAAGAGAGAAAAACGGGAAAGGTAGGTGTGAATATGCAGCGTCTGAGAGAGTTGAATGGATATCAAAAGGGTGTTTTGATTTTGATGGCGGCTATGGTGCTGGTGTTCACTGTGCTCTATCCGATCCTCACCTCCCGCCAGGCCTATTCCTACCGGGATGGCCTGTTGCTGCGTACCCAGGAGGGAGAGAATACGGTGTACCAGGGGAAGGTGTATGGAGAAACGGCCCGCTTCACCGTGTCCCAGGACCAGACCGTGGAGTTTTACTACGGGGAGAAGACCTACGGCCCCTATACCGTCCAGGAAGACCCGAACCTGGTGGATTTGCCGGAGGGGGTGCGGGGCATCCAGCTGCAGCGGAGAGGGGAGACCTTCTTTTACGGCGGTGTATCCGGGGAGGGTGAGACCTTCCGTGTGTACCGTCAGGATGGCAGCCAGATGCATCGGGACAGCTCCATGGAGATATCCTTCGATGCATACGGGAATCTTACAAGTATGATGGAGCCCTCGGCCTACACCATCCTGGAGGTGATGTTTGGCCCGGAGCTGACCCATCCGGGAAGCTGGTGGGGTTGGGTGTTAGGCGTGGTCATCTGTGTGGCCACGGCCCTCACCATCCTGTATGCCGACGAGCTGTTCCGCTTCCATCTTCTCTTTGAAATCAGCAACGTGGAGGATGCAGAGCCCTCCGGGTGGGAGATGGCCAGCCGATATATCTCCTGGACGCTCCTGCCTGTGTTGGCACTGGCGGTCTTTATCTTAGGATTATTGTACTGGTAAAACAGGGCGGAAGCTGGATCGCTTCCGCCTTATGTTTTCCCTCTGTCTTTTTTGGAGACTTTATGGTAGAATAAACCTAATACAGATGAGGCAGGTGTAGACCTTGGACACTTGGAAATTGCTGATCGGGCTAGTTGTAGTGCTGGTGCTCTCGGGCGTGGCGGTGATTGTGTGGGCGGTTCTCCCGTCCCACCGGAACAGACGCTCGGGTTCCCCCAGCGGAAAGCCCGCCTGGCGGGAGAAGCAGTACGATGAAGAGGGGTACGACCCCCGAGGTTACGACCGGGAAGGCTATGACCGCCTGGGGTACGACACCCGGGGCTATGACCGCAACGGGTATGATTGGCAGGGGTATGATTCCCGGGGCTACAATCGAGAGGGCTATGACCGATTTGGTTATGATAAGCAGGGCTATGATCGGGAGGGCTACGACCGCCGGGGATATAATATCCATGGTAAGGACCTCCAAGGGCGGTATAATCGCCTCTACGATGTGGCCGATTATGCAGACTCCTTGTACAGCTCCGAGGGCTTTCTCAGCCCCCAGCGCTATCCGGTGGGTGTGACAGTCCACGCCAAGGAGCGCATGCTGGAGCGGATGCAGGGAAATACGTTGGAGAACCTCCAGGACCTGGCCATGAAGGCCTACAGCTTCGGCAAAAGCGCCCGGCAGCTCAAACGCACCTCCGCCCGGCTGGTGCAGGAGATTCAGGCGCAGCACGGGGACGGCGTGGTGCTGATCTACCACGGCTATGTGTACATTTTCTCCAGCGATAACCAGCTGATTACCGTCTACCGGAATGAGCGCATTCCTTTGTGATGAGGGAAGGAGGAACTACGTTAATGGAACAGGAAAAGGAACTTCAGAGCCCCCGCAGCCGTCGGGAGCATGTGAGCACCTTCCGGCGCTATCGGCTGGGGTGGGTGCTGCTGGGCATGATCGCCACGGAGGTGGCGGTGGTGTTGGCCAATGGCAGCGTTGCAGCGGCCATCATGCTGCCCCTGATTGTGGGCGCCTTTATTTTCCGTTCGGCCCTGGTGGAAAACTACAACCGAAGACAGGCCGAGGAAACCCAAGAGAACCCGTGAGAGCAGCCAAGAGGCGGGATGTGTCCGCCTCTTGGCTGGTTGTTTCTGTGGGTGAAAGGAAATCTTTTTTGCAAAAACCCTTGACCTTCCACCAGGTGAAAGGTGTATTTTGACACCAGAGCCAGAGAGGAGGCGCATGATATGAACATCAAAGAGGCAGAGAAACTGACGGGAATTTCCAAGCGCAACATCCGATTTTATGAGCAGAAGGGAATGCTGCACCCCGCCCGCAATCAGGACAACGACTACCGGGACTACTCGTCCCAGGATATTGAGCGGCTCAAACTCATCCGAGCCCTGCGCATGGTGGATATGCCCCTGGAGGAGATTCAAAAGGTACTGGATGGGAAGACGTCCCTGGAGGACGCCGCCACGGCCCAGGAGCGGCAGCTGCGGGAGCGGGTGCAGGAGGTACAGACCGCCATCCGGTTTTGTAAATCCCTCCAAGGACTGAGCGGGGACGTGGAGGTAGACGCAATTTTGCGGGAGATGGACCGGGAGGAGAACCGGAAGCACCTGTTTACCCAGTGGAGAGAGGACTACAAAAAGATGTGCAAGTTCCTCCAGAAGGCCACCTTTACCTACATCCCCGAGGGGGCCGTGACCAACGCCCGGGAGTTTACCCAGGCGCTGTTGGACTTCGCCCGGGAGAACCAGGTGGATATCACCATCACCAAAGAGGGGATGTACCCGGAATTTACGCTGGATGGGGTGGAGTACACCGCAGAGCGGCTGTACACCCAGATGGGCCGGGCGCCCGTTGCCACGGTGCGCTGCACCGCCAAGCACCCGGAGACCTTGGAGCCGGACCTGCCTGCCGGGAAGAAGCGGGCCATGAAGCTGCTGCACTTTGCCTGGATCCCCCTGGCCGTGGTCCTGATGTCGGTGGCCATGGTGGCCCGCAACGGCGGGCTGCCCTTCCTGGCCACCCTGGACGGGGTGGTGCTGGGGATCGTCTTTCCCCTGGTGGTGGGGGTCATGTTGTACCGCTCTATGCTCTTTTACTACAATAACAAGAACAAATAACGAAACTTCAATCATCCTGTAGGAAAAACAGCAGTTGATAGATTACAAAATTTGACAATCCTGTCGAACGAAAGTGGAAACTATGGCTTGCCAGATCGGGCATTCTGTGGTATTTTAGAGGTACAGGAAAAAGATGGTAAAACCAGACTGACTCCACTTGAGAAAGGATTGTCACACAGATGAGCGATGTGAAGAAGATCATCATTGCGGATGCCTCAGAGGAGTACCGCGGGATGTTGGCGGATGCCCTGGGGGACCGTGAGGATATGGAGGTCGTGGCCCAGACCGGGGACGGGGAAGCGCTGTTGGACCTGGTGGCCAAGCATCAGCCCCAGGGGATTATCATGGACTTGATGCTCACCGGGATGGACGGGTTGGAGGTACTGGAGCAGCTGGGGCCCAATCGGCCCAGGGTGGTGGTGCTCTCCGCCTTTTCCCATTCCGCCCTGGCCCAGCAGGTGAAGGAGCGGGGGGCGGACTACTGTATGCTCAAGCCCTGCCGTCTGTCTGCGGTGGTGGAGCGCATGGCTCAGCTGTGCGATCAGACCCAGGAGCGCCAGACCCACCAGGAGGAGGAAGAGTGGGATTTAGAACGGAAGATCACCTCCATCATCCATGAGATCGGGGTGCCCGCCCACATCAAGGGCTACCAGTATCTCCGGGTGGCCATTGCCATGGCGGTGGAGGATATGGGGATGATCAACGCCGTGACCAAGGTGCTCTATCCCGAGGTGGCCAAGCGGTTCGGTACCACCGCCAGCCGGGTGGAGCGGGCCATCCGCCACGCCATTGAGGTGGCCTGGGACCGGGGGGACCTGGAGGTGCTGCAGTGGTACTTCGGCTACACCGTGTCCAACACCAAGGGCAAGCCCACCAACAGCGAGTTTATCGCCATGATCGCCGACCGCATCGCCCTGGAGCGGGACAAACGGGCAGGCTGAGGAGAAAAAACAGCACAGCAGTGGACGCGTTGGTTCCACCGCTGTGCTGTTTTTTATTTGGCTGTTGGGTGCTGGTGCAGCCACACCTCCCGCAGGCCCCGAAAGGTGAGGTGGGGTTTCCACAAAACGGGGATGCGCAGCAGGGGGCGCACGTGGGTGCTGTTGCCCCCGGTGAGTACCACGGTGAGGGGGCCCAACTCCTCCTCCAGCCGGGCCACAATGCCTTCGATGGCCCCGGCGGCACCGTAGAGGGCCCCGTAGCGCATACAGCGTTCAGTGTCTCGGCCGATGACCTCTTCCGGTGGGGAGAGGGTGATGGGGGGCAGTTGGGCGGCCTTGGCGCTGAGGGCCTCCAGAGACAGGGACAGGCCGGGGAGAATCATGCCCCCCAGAAAGGTCCGGTCTTTGCCCACCACCGACAGGGTGGTGGCGGTGCCCATGTCAAAGACGGCCAGCGGGGGCGCACACAGGCCCAGGGCTGCCACGCAGTCCACCACCCGGTCGGTGCCCAGGGTGGCACCCTGGTACCCTTCCAGAGAGAGCCCGGTGGGGGTGCTGGCGTCCACCGTGAGCACCTGGGTACCCGTCAGGTGGGACAGGGCCTGGCTGACACGGGGGGTGAGGGCGGGGACCACCGAGGAGAGGGCTACCCCCTGGATGGGGGGACACTGGGCCAGGTATCCCTCCAGCACCTCCACCCACTGGGAGACTTTCAGGGTGGTGTCGCTGGGGACCCGGTGCAAAACGGTCAGCTCCTGGCCCACAAATCCCGCCAGAGCCACAGTGGTATTGCCAATGTCAACGGTAAGTAGCATGGCTTACACCGCCTGCTGGTTGGTCAAGGGGCGCACATCCAGCTTTAAGGCATGGATCAGGGGCATGCACACGGCGGGGGTGACCACGGCAGCCACAATGGCCTCAGGAATGCCGTTGGCGGCCACGATGCTGAGAATGAAGCCCATGAGGGCATCCACCGAGATGCCCTGAGCGGCGGCGTAGGCATCGGCAAAGAGCACGCCAATGGAGCCCATGACCAGGGCGGTGTTGGTCAGAGCACCCACCACAGCGGCCAGCACCAGGGAAATAACCTGTACGCCGGAGGCACGGGACAGGCGGCGGAACAGGGTGTACACCAGCCAGGGGGTGACACCCACCAGGATGCGGGGGACAAAGCAGACGAACAGAGCCCAGGGGCTGCCCATGTCCGAGCCGGGCACAGGGATGAGGGGGGTGAAGACGAAGGCGGACAGGCTGGGCATCATGGTATTTTTAATCAGGCTGGACAGGCCAAACATGGCCCCCAGAAAGGCGCCCTTCTTAGGTCCCATCAAAATGGAGCCCAGAATCACCGGGACGTGGAGAATGGTGGCCTTGATGACGGGCAGGTCAATCAGCCCCAGTGGGGTAAAGGCCAGAAGGAAGATGACGGCGGTGAACATGGACAAAAATGCCATATCCTGGATGCGTTTGGAGCGGTTTGTCTGGTGTTTCATAATGTTTAACCTCCTGCTGCCGTTCCCAATGGTTGGGATACAGCGCAAAATAAAATGGGCTGTCCGGGTTCAGGGATGGGTCTGCCGTCTCGTAAGGAGTACAGCGGCCCTCTGTCCCGGGCAACGTAGGACATTATACGGGAGTGGAAGAGAAAATGCAATGTGATTGTGGAAAAGAGTGGATGGGTCTGGTATAATCGACCCGATACCATGGGGCGGGCTGTTTCCGCCCGTCCGCAAAGGAGAGACCCACATGTTAAAGGGAAAGACCGTACTGCTGTGTGTAACTGGCGGCATCGCCTGCTATAAATCTGCCTCTCTGGCCTCTGCTCTGGTGAAACAGGGGGCCAACGTCCAGGTCCTGATGACCAAAAACGCCACCGAGTTCATTGGGCCCCACACCTTTGAGTCCCTGACGGGCAACCGGGTGAGCGTGGACACCTTCGACCGCAACTACCAATTCCAGGTGGAGCACATCGCCCTGGCCGACCAGGCCGACGTGGTGCTGGTGGCCCCCGCCACCGCCAACGTGCTGGCCAAGCTGGCCCACGGTCTGGCCGACGACATGCTCACCACCACCGTTCTGGCCTGCAACTGCCCCAAGCTGGCTGCCCCGGCCATGAACACCAAGATGTATGAAAACCCCGTGACCCAGGACAATCTGGCCACCTTGCAGCGGTATGGCTGGGAGATCATCCAGCCTGCCAGCGGACGGCTGGCCTGTGGGGCGGTAGGCAAGGGGAAAATGCCCGAGCCGGAGGAGCTGCTGGCCTATGTGGACCACGCTGTGGGACACGAAAAGGACATGGAGGGGCTGCGGGTGCTGGTCACTGCCGGACCCACCCAGGAGGCCCTGGACCCGGTGCGCTACCTCACCAACCACTCCACCGGAACGATGGGCTACGCCATTGCCAAGGCGGCCGCCAGCCGGGGGGCCACCGTGACGTTGGTGTCTGGGCCCACCCAGCTGAGCACCCCAGTGCACGTGGAGCGGGTGGACATTCGCTCCGCCCAGGACATGTTTGAGGCGGTGACCAGCCGCTTTGACCAGCAGGACATTGTCATCAAGGCCGCCGCCGTGGCCGACTATTGCCCCGCTGTCCAGGCCGAGGAGAAGATGAAGAAGAGCGGCGACGACCTGGCTTTGGAACTGGTGCGTACCCAGGACATTTTGGCCTGGCTGGGCCAGCACAAGGCCCCCGGCCAGTTCTTGTGCGGCTTCTCCATGGAGACCCAGGACATGGTGGAAAACTCCCGGAAGAAGCTGGAGAAAAAGAACCTGGACCTCATTGCCGCCAACAACCTCAAGCAGGAGGGGGCCGGGTTTGGCACCGCCACCAACGTGCTCACCCTCATTGACCACCAGGAGACGGTGGAACTGCCCCTGATGAGCAAAGAGGCGGCGGCCCACGCCCTGCTGGACCGGATTCTGGAGAAACGAAGCTAACAACGAAAGCCCTCGGCAGAGTTTTCCCGCCCGAGGGCGGGGAAATAAATTAAAATCTGTTTTTTTCGGGGACATGTGCATCGGAAAAAACACTTCTCAGCCCGCCAGTGTGGAATCGGGTCGCCCTTTGACCCGATTA
>ERZ1643249.560-NODE-560-length-41942-cov-6.060114_pt1 | contig 41942 bp, 40 predicted proteins | sample MGYA00579263_ERZ1643249 | MGnify/ENA primary metagenome ERZ1643249 (study PRJEB29033, sample SAMEA4952264) | chicken gut metagenome | biome: Broiler Chicken; feature: Gastrointestinal Tract; material: Caecum | place: Ireland | collected 2018 | study: Broiler...
AGGTCTTGACAGCGCGATTTTGATGAACCCGCAAGTCTGGGTGGCTTCGGGCCACGTCGGCGGCTTTTCCGACCCGTTGATGGATTGTAAAGACTGCAAAACCCGTCACCGCGCTGACAAACTCATTGAAGACACCGGCGTCAATCCGGCCGGTTGGAGCTTTGAGGAAATGTCCGACTACATCAAAGAACATAACATCTGCTGCCCCAACTGCGGCAGCTGCAATTTCACCGATATCCGCAAATTCAATCTGATGTTCAAAACGTTCCAGGGCGTAACCGAAGACGCGAAAAACGAGTTGTATCTCCGCCCGGAAACCGCGCAGGGCATTTTCGTCAACTTCCCGAACATTCAGCGCACCACCCGCAGAAAGGTGCCGTTCGGCGTTTGCCAAATCGGTAAATCTTTCCGCAACGAAATCACGCCCGGCAACTTCATTTTCCGCACGCGTGAGTTTGAGCAAATGGAGCTCGAGTTCTTCTGCAAACCCGGCACCGAGCTCGAATGGTTCGCCTATTGGAAAGACTACTGCAAGAAGTGGCTGTTAAGCCTTGGCATTCGCGAAGAGGATTTGCGTCTGCGCGACCACGAAAAAGAAGAGCTGTCGCACTATTCCAACGCGACGACCGACTTCGAGTTTATGTTCCCATTCGGCTGGGGCGAGCTTTGGGGCGTGGCGTCGAGAACCGACTTTGACTTGACCCAGCACCAGAACACCTCCGGCAAGAATTTGGAATATTTTGACCAGGAAGCCAACGAAAAATACCTGCCTTATGTTGTGGAACCGTCGCTCGGCGCGGACCGCGTTGCTTTGGCATTTTTGTGCGAAGCGTATGACGAAGAAGTCGTCGACGCCGAAAAGAACGACACCCGCGTCGTGATGCATTTCCACCCGGCGTTAGCACCGATGAAAGCCGCGGTATTGCCGCTTTCCAAAAAGCTTTCCGAACAGGCGACCGAAGTTTACACCATGCTTTCCAAGAAATTCATGGTCGACTACGACGACGCCGGCTCTATCGGCAAACGCTATCGCCGTCAGGACGAAATCGGCACGCCGTTCTGCATCACCTATGACTTTGACAGCGTGGAAGACGGCTGTGTCACCGTTCGTGACCGCGATACGATGGAACAGGTCCGCCTGCCGATTGCCGACCTTGTAAATTACATTGAAGAGAAAGTGCAGTTTTAATCACCGAAACGGAGGGGATTTTCATGGCAGACGCAGTCCGGCGTAAAATGCTGTTGGTCGTCAATCCGGTTTCGGGGAAAAAGCTGGCAAAACAGTATATGATGCGAATGGTCAACCGCTTTGACCAGGCGGGTTACAGCGTAACCGCCTGCTGCACGCAGATTGACAAAAATGCCTATGAAATCGTGAAAAACCGCGGCAAAGAGTTTGACATTATTGTCTGCTGCGGCGGCGACGGAACGCTCAAAGAGACCATCTGCGGGATTATGCAGCTGGGACTTGACATTCCGATCGGTTATTTGCCGATGGGCTCCACCAACGATTTTGCCCATTCGTTAAATATCCCGACCGACGTCTATAAAGCGGTGGAAGCGATTATCAACGGCGAACCGAAGCCGGTGGATATCGGGCGGTTCGGCGACGAATATTATATGTATGTGGCGGGGTTCGGCAACTTCACGGCGATTTCCTATTCCGCCAACCAAAAAGTGAAAAATGTGCTCGGTAAAAACGCCTATTATTTACAGGCGGTCAAAGAATTTTTCCACATGAAGCCGTTTCACGCGCGTGTGGAAGCCGACGGGGAATTTTTTGAGGGCGACTATTTTTACGGCGCGGTCTCCAATTCCTATTCGGTCGGCGGCATGCCGGTGCTTCATAATATGGGCGTGGAATTTGACGACGGCCGCAGCGAGCTTGTGCTTGTCGAAATGTTTAAAACGCCGGCGCAGATGGCGGCGCTTGCACACGACATGATTCACCAATCTGTCGCGGGCAACAAACTGGTCACCATTCGCCACTGCAAACACGTGAAATTCATGTTTGACGAACCGATGCCCTTTACTTTAGACGGGGAATTCGGCGGCGAACACACCGAAGTGGAAGTGGAAACCCTTGAACACGCGGCGCGCATCATCATCCAAAAACCCGAGTGGGTCTCGCTCGAAGATGAACCGGATTTTGAGGGCGCACCCAAAGAAGTTGAAGAAAAATAAGAAAAGCCCCGAAGCAGAACGCTTCGGGGCTTTTTGTGTATGTATTACGCGGCGGTATTTCCGTTGAGCCTTTGCTCGATTTCGTCCGCTTTGTCATAGTCGCCGAACACTTCACAGCAGTCGTAGTATTCCTGTAAGTTCAAATGCTGTTCCTCGGCGGTCGAAGAAGCGGCAACGAGCATATCAAAGCCCTGGTAGACAACCTGCTTTTGCTCTTCGTTCAAGGTGAAAACACCGTCTTCCACGAATCCTGTAAACGTGTAAGAATCCATATAATAATTGCCTGAAGCGGAACGCTCCAGCATTTTTTGGGTGAATACCTGCGTGTATTCTTCTTCTTTCCCGTTTAAAAGCAGCAAATACAAATAATCCGACATGAATATGTTGTAAGCGGCTTCCTCGTCGCTGTAAAGGCCGGCGCAGTCTGCGTTCGGAAATGTCCGCAGAAAAGCCTTGGTGTCAGAAAGCGCTTGCGCAAAACAAGCCTCCGCCGCGACTGTGTCGCTGAGAAAGGCAATTTTGGTGTCATACGCGTCGCAAGCGTCAATCAAGTCGGCAAGGTCGCCGGACTGCTGATAGGCTTCGAGGTGTTTGTCCGGATTGGTCATCGATACAAAAGACGCAACGCCGACTGCGACCAGCAACAGGAAAACACCGAAAACACAGCCGAGCACAATCCCGATAATTTTGCCGGTGCTCATGCGTTTTTTTGGCGGCACGGGCGGGTAAACCGGGTAGGGCGCCGACGGGGGATAAGCCCCTTGCCCGTAAGCCGGTTGCCCGTAAGGCGGTTGTGCTTGCGGTTGTCCATAGGGCGGTGGGGTTTGGGGTTGAGCGTAAGGCGGCTGTCCGTAAGGCGGCGGGGTTTGCGACTGCCCGTAAGGTTGTTGCCCATAGGGCGGTGTCTGCGGCTGCCCGTAAGGTGGCATAGGTGCGGCATTCGGTACAGGCGGTACGGCGCTCGGCGCATACGGCGGCGCCGGGGGCGGGACCACCTGTTCTTTCGGCGTTATCGGCGCTTTCGGCGGCGTAACCGAATCCGGCGCACTCGGTTGAGGGCTCGCACCTTGTTCGGGCGTTCCCGGAGAAACGGGTGTCTGCTCCGGCGAAATCGTCTGTACGCTTTCCTGCGGTGCCCCGGTCTGTTCGGCCTGTTGTGTCACAGGGTTCTCCGTCGGCGGTGTATCCGTCGAATGAAAAAAATCATTTTGAAAATCTGCTATGGCAATCTCCCCCTTTCTTTCTTCTCTATCATAGTACAGGATTTTGCGTTTGCCGTCAATACAAGATTCGGGCTTTCCATTTGGGCAGTCTGCCGAAACGCGGGCGCTTTCGTTGTATTTCCCGGGAAAGTGTGATACGATTGCGTTAGAGTAAGAAGAAAAGGGAGGAAAAATATATGCAGCAACGAAAAATCACCAAATGCGCGCCGCTGCTCAATGAACAGGGGCACTTAACCTGCCCGGGCTGGGCAACAGATTTGGTTTACGCCTATGACCCGAAAGCGGTCCGTGCAAACCCGATTCGCATCAAGGAATGGGATTACTACATCATTTTAAGCGACAGCGGGGAATACGCCTTGTCGTTGTGCATTGCCGACAACCGCTATATGGGGCTTGTGAATGCGGCGTTTCTCGACATTCACAACGGCAAAAAGTTTGACTTTTTGGTGCCGCTGCTTTTCCCGATGGGAAAACTGCACCTGCCGACCGACAGCAGCAAAGGCGACGTGATTTTTAAAAATCGGTTCTGTGATTTTCGCTATATTTTGACTGACGGCGGAAGGCATTTGATGTGTGATTATCAGCTGCCGTTCGGCAAGAACTTCAACTGCGATATTTTTCTGCACCAGCCTAAAATGGATACCATGGTGATTGCAACGCCGTGGAAAGAAGACCCAAAAGCCTTTTATTACAACCAAAAAATCAACTGTATGCGCGCGGAGGGGTACTGTGTTTTTAACGGACAGCGCTATACTTTTTCGCCGGAAACCGATTTCGGCACGCTCGACTGGGGGCGCGGCGTCTGGACCTATGACAATACCTGGTATTGGGGTTCGGGCAACGCCGACATCGACGGGCACGCGTTCGGGTTCAACATCGGCTGCGGCTTCGGTGACACCTCCGCGGCAAGCGAAAATATGTTGTTTTACGACGGAAAATGTCACAAGCTTGACCGCGTGGAGTTTTTAATTCCCGGCGGCGATATTATGCAGCCCTGGAAGTTCACCGAAACCAACCACCGGTTTGAAATGGATTTTATGCCGATTTTTGACCACCGAACGGATATTTCCGCGCTGATTATTTCGCAAGATGCACATCAGGTGTTCGGGCGGCTTTGCGGCACGGCGGTGCTCGACGACGGCACGGAAATTCAAGTGCAAAATAAGCTGGTTTTTGCCGAACGCGTGCACAATCGCTATTGACAAATTCGGCTTGTCGTACTATACTGATTCTGCCTTAAGAAAATCCAAATACACCACAGGGGGGCTGGCGCAAAAGCCGGCTGAGATAAAGATAGACGTTTCTTTGACCCTTTACCTGATGCGGGTAATGCCGCCGTAGGGAGCTTGTTGAAACGATACATACAAAAAGCCTTACGGTATTCAGGATATCGTAAGGCTTATTTTATTCCATTTTTGAAAACGGAGGAATGTTTTATGCAGGCAAGCGTAGCCATTCAGGTTTTGCCCGGCGTTTCCGACACGGACGAGCTTGTGCGAATTGTCGATGAGGTCATCGACTACATCAAAAGCACAGGGCTTCACTATTCGGTCGGCCCGTTTGAGACCACCATTGAGGGCGAGGATTACGACCAGCTTCTGGACATTGTGAAAGAATGTCAGCATGTTGCAATTCGTGCCGGTGCGCCTTCTGTGTCGGCTTATGTCAAGATTTCCTACAAGCCGGAGGGCGGTGTTCTGACCATTGACCAAAAAATTACAAAGCATCATCAGTAAGCTTTCGCCGGCGATTACGCTCGCTATCGTCGTGCTCATTTGGGCAGCGGCAACGGGCTTTGATTTGGTACCCTCGTTTATGCTGCCCTCGCCCCAAAGCGTGTTTGAAGCGTTTGTCGGCGATTTTCCGCTGTTAATGCAGCACGCCGCCGTGACGCTCACTGAGGCGTTTGCCGGTTTGCTGCTGGGCGTTGTGCTTGCGTTTGTGCTCGCAACGCTTATGGACCGCTTCAACCTGCTTTACAAGGCGTTTTACCCGCTTTTGGTCATCACTCAAACCGTGCCGACGATTGCCGTCGCGCCGCTGTTGGTGCTGTGGCAGGGGTTCGGTATGGCGCCGAAAATCACGCTGGTGGTCATCACCACCTTTTTCCCGATTGCCGTAAGTCTTTTGGACGGCTATCGCTGTGCGGACCCGGACGCGATTAACCTGCTTCGGAGCATGGGCGCGGGGCGTATGCGGATTTTCCGCTATATCAAGCTGCCGTCGGCGGTCGGCTCGTTTTTTGCGGGGCTTAAAGTGTCCGCTTCCTATGCGGTGGTGGGCGCGGTGATTGCCGAATGGCTCGGCGGGTTTGAGGGCCTCGGCGTCTATATGACGCGCGTGCGCAAGGCGTATGCATTTGACAAGATGTTTTCCGTCATCATTTTTATTACGCTCATCAGTCTTTTGCTGATGTGGGGCGTCACCCTGCTTAAAAAGGTGTGTATGCCCTGGGAAAAGAAGGAGAAAGAAAAGAAATGAAAACTTTAAAGAAAATTTTGGCCGTGTTCCTTTGCGCCGGTATGTTGCTGAGCTTTGCTTCCTGCGCGGACAAGTCGCAAGGCGACGCAAACGGCGAGGACCTTGAAAAAATCACCCTTTGCCTCGACTGGACCCCGAACACCAACCACACCGGGATTTATGTTGCACTTGCGAAAGGCTATTTCAAAGAAGCCGGTCTTGACGTGACGGTTGTTCAGCCGTCGGAAAGCACCTCCGCGGCGATGTGCGCGGCGGGGCAGGCACAGTTTGCCGTGGAAGCGCAGGACACTTTGGCGGCGGCATTCACCACCGATGAACCGTTGGGCGTTACCGCAGTTGCGGCGCTGTTACAGCACAACACCTCCGGCATCATTTCCCGCAAAGGCGAGGGAATGGACCGCCCGAAGGGGCTTGAAAACCACACCTATTCCACTTGGGATTCGCCGATTGAACTTGCGATGCTCAAAGCGGTCGTAGAAAAGGACGGCGGCGATTTCTCGAAGGTCAAATTGATTCCGAACAACATCACCGACGAAGCCGGCGCATTGAAAGCGCACCAGACCGACGCGGTTTGGATTTATTACGGCTGGAGCGGCATTGCCGCAGAATTAAGCGGGTTGGATTTTGACTATTTCAGCTTTATCGACATCGACCCCGTTTTCGATTACTACACCCCGATTTTAATCGGCAACAACGCTTATATGGAACAAAATCCCGACAGCACGAAAGCGCTTCTTGCGGCGCTCAAAAAAGGCTATGAATATGCCATTGCGAACCCCGAAGAAGCTGCACAGATTTTGGTAGACGGCGACACTACGGGCTCTCTGAAAGATTCCCTCGAACTGGTCACCGCAAGCCAGAAATGGATTTCCGGGCAGTATAAAGCGGAAGTCGAGCAGTGGGGCTACATTGACCCCGCGCGCTGGGACGCATTCTATCAATGGCTTTGGGACAACCAGTTAATCGAAAAGGAGCTTCCCGCAGGGACGGGCTTTACCAATGAATATCTTTCCTGAAAAAGCTGTTTTAACAGCTGAAAACATTTCAAAAAGCTTTGGAAATAACCATGTGCTTGAAAACGTGAATTTAACCGTGCAACCCGGGGAGCTTGTCTGCATTCTCGGCGTGAGCGGCGGCGGCAAAACCACGCTGTTTAATATCCTTTCGGGGCTTATGCAGCCGGACAAAGGCAACGTGTACCTGCGCGGGGAAGAAATCACCGGCAAGCCCGGAAAAATCAGCTATATGCTGCAAAAAGATTTGCTGCTTCCCTACCGCACGGTGGTCGACAACGTCGCGCTGCCGTTGCTTGTGCGCGGCGAACCGAAAAAACAGGCGCGCGAAAAAGCGGCGTCGTATTTTGAGCAGTTCGGGCTTTCGGGGACGGAGAAAAAATACCCGCATATGCTCTCCGGCGGTATGCGCCAGCGTGCGGCGCTTCTGCGCACGTATCTCGCTTCCGACGGCGTGGCGCTTTTGGACGAGCCATTCAGCGCGCTCGATACGATTACGAAAAGCGCGATGCATGAGTGGTATCTCGACATTATGCGTGAAATCCATTTGACGACGCTGTTTATCACGCACGACATGGACGAAGCGGTCAAGCTTTCCGACCGGATTTGTATTTTGGCGGAAAAACCCGGTCATATTGTGACCGAAATCCCGGTCACCGAACCGCGCCCGCGCGCGCACGATTTCTCGCTCACGCCCGAATTTTTGGCGTACAAGCGCAAGATTTCCGAAAACTTGATTGTGTAACTCTCGCTTTTTGAAAAGCAAGCAAAACAAAGCACCCGACTGTTGCCGGGTGCTTTTTTGTTGTTGTGTGTTATCGAACCGCGTCGGAAACGACATCGCCCGCGCCGGTCACCGCATCGTTTACAAGGTCGCCGGCACCGGTCACAATGTCACCTGCAAGGTCGCCCGCGCCCGTCACGACGTCGCCGACCGCGTCGCCCACGCCTGTGGCAACGTCACCGACTTTATCACCGGCGTCGGAAACATCGCGCGACACGTCCGAGGACATCTCGGAAACCGCGTCTTTGGCGGTGCTTTCCATTTCATCTTCTGTCTTGCCGCACGCCACAAGCAAAACGGCAGTCAGCGCCAGAAGCGCCGCAACCAGCAAAACTGTTTTTTTCATTTTGATTCCTTCTTCCAAAGTTTTCGGACGCCTTTAGTGTGCGCCAAAATGTCATTTTTATACCGTTATTTTGTCAAAACACCGCCGTCGGCGTAAAGCAGCAGCAAAATGTCGTCTTCATAGCCGGTCGTCGTGTCGATATAGACCAAAAATTCCGCGCCGTCCGCATTTTTACAGTGGACTTCATAGGTGTATTTTTCGGTTTGGCTGTTAGTCGGAATGACCGCAAGACGCGTGCGCATCACCGTGAGCAGGGGGCTTATATTTTTCTGCGCCTCGGCGGCGGTAATCGCCGGAACGGGGATGGTGCGGTCTTTGTGGTTCATAATATAGCCGCGGCAGTCCGCCGAAAGGATTTTGCCGTCCTCCAAACTGACGCTGATCTTAATCAAATCCGGGTAACAGACATATTCCCCGTCGGTGTAAGCAAAGTTCAGCGTGCAAATGCCGTCGGAAACGGAATAATAGCTTTCCTGCATATCGTGAAAACCGTTTTTCTCCAAAAATTCGGCGGCGTAGCGCTTGGCATCTTCATAATTGAGCTTTTCTTCGCCGACATATTTGGACGACAGCATATACAAAAGGTAGCCGCCGCGCCGGGTAATGGCGATTGTGGTGTCGCCGCACTGGAAACAAAAGGCGGCGGAGTTGTCGTCTTCGTCTGCGAAAAATTCGATTTCATCGGTCGCCACACCGAGAATGTCGCCCGCCTTTTTCATTGCCTCGTCCTGGCTAATCTCCGCGGCATTTTCCAAAAGCACCGACTGGGTTTGATTGATGTGGTCGGAAAACGGACCGTCGTAGATAAGTGTCGGGTAGTCCGTCAGCGCTTGCTCTGCGCTTTCCATATCGGCGGAAAGCGACGAAATTTCATTCGCGTTGGAGTCGAGCGTGCTTTCGGCGCTTTCGAAGTTTAAAACACCGTCAAACAACTCCTGCCGCATGGCGGAGACTTCCGCAGAGAGGCTTTGGGCAAAGCTTAAAAGCTTTTGCATATTGGTGCGTTCTTCGTCGGTAATGGTTTCGCCGCGCTCGACTTTTTTGTTGAGCGCCATGACGAAATCGCCGACCTGCGACAAAAATTTATAGGTGTTGTCAAGCCGCGCTTCGTTAAGCGGCAGAGCGGCAAGGCTGCTTTTTGCGCCGGTCGCTTCCCGCCAAAGGTCAGTTGCCACCGTGCCGATCATCGGCGGCGTGTTTGCGTAAACGCCTTTTTCCAAATTGACCTGAATATTATTGAGATAGGTATCCAAATCACAAAGCGCCCGTTCGCCGGTCACACGAAGCTGGCGCTGCAAGCGGTTCGCGCGCACCGTGCCGGAAATTGCGAAAACGGACAGCGTTAAAAGCACCGCCGCCGCAAAGGAAAACGCGCGGATTTTGCTGCGTTTGGACATGGTTTTTTCCATATATTTCACCTCGGCATTAGATTTTACGAAAAATTATGAAATATACAGAAAAATCAACGAAAAAATGCGCTGTTTTATTTGCCAAAGCGCGTTCTTTCGTGTATAATAAATATTTGTGAAAATCTGTGTTTTTGGAGGCGCAAACACCTTGGAAAGCTATCTCGACAACAGCGCGACAACCAAACCGTGCAAAGCTGCGGTTGAAGCCGTGGCAGAGGCGATGACAACGACGTTCGGCAACCCTTCGTCTTTGCACAGCCACGGGTTTGCGGCGCTGAAGCTCTTGGAAGCGTCCCGCGCCGCTGTTGCGAAAAGCCTTTCGGCCGAACCGCGTGAAATTTATTTTACGCCGAGCGGTACTGTGGCAAATAACACCGCGATTTTCGGTGCCACGATGCAAAACCGCCGCGCCGGCAACCGTGTGGTGACTACGGCGATAGAGCACCCGAGCGTGTCCGTTTGCATGGACCGTTTGGAAGAACAGGGCTTTGAAGTCGTACGGATACAGCCGGACAAAGCCGGTCATATTACGCCTGAACAATTTGAAGCGGCGATTACTGAAAACACGATTTTGGTAAGCCTTATGGCGGTCAACAACGAAGTGGGTACGATTTTGCCGTTTGACAAAATCAAAGAAATCATTCGCCGCAAAAAAGCGCCCGCGCTTTTGCACGTGGACGCGGTGCAGGGCTATTTAAAACTGCCCATTGTGCCGAAACGCTGCGGCATTGATTTGTTAAGCGTCAGCGCCCACAAAATCCACGGTCCGAAAGGCGTCGGTGCGCTTTACATAAACAAAGGCGTGCGCATTAAGCCGTATGTGCTCGGCGGCGGGCAGGAAGAGGGCATTTGCTCCGGCACGCAAGGCATGCCCGCTATCGCCGGCTTTGCGGCGGCGGTCGGGGCGTTCGGCAGCACGCAGGAAAACCTAAAAAAGGTGACGGCGCTGCGCGACGAACTGCTCGCGCTCGTGTCGGAAATCCCGGGTGTGCAGATTCACTCCCCCGCTGACGCGCTCCCTTATATCGTCAACCTTTCGCTTGCCGAAATTCCCTCGCAGGTGAGCGTCAACTTCCTTTCGATGCACGGCGTTTACGTTTCGGCGGGCTCCGCTTGCTCGAAAGGGCATAGAAGTCCGGTTTTGCAGGCGATGGCACTCGACCCGAAACAAATTGACAGCGCCGTTCGCATAAGCCTTTCCCACGAAACCACAAAAGAAGAAATCGAATATTGCGCACAAATGCTCAAAGAAGCGGTTGTGCAACTTCGAAAAAAAGGATAACGTATGCAGGAAATTATTTTAATCAAAAACGGTGAGCTTGCGCTTAAAGGTCTCAACCGTTCCTCGTTTGAGAGCGTATTGGTAAAAAATATCAAGCGAAGAATGCACGGTTTAGGCAAATTCGTAATAACCCGTTCACAATCTACCCTTACAATAGAACCACAGGACGATTCGTTTGACATGGAAGAGGCGGTCGACCGTCTTTCGCGCGTGTTCGGCATTGCCGGTTTTGAGCGCGCGGCGGCCGTCGAAAAATCCATGGACGCGATTTTGTCTGCGGCGCCGGAATATCTGCGCGACGTACTCTCGGGCCTTCACACGTTCAAGGTCGAAGCGAAGCGGTCCGACAAGACGTTCCCGCTGACTTCCCCGCAAATCAGCGCCGAAGTGGGCGGCAAGCTTCTGGAAGCTTTCCCGCATTTGCGCGTCGATGTGCACCACCCGGATATTATCGTCATGGTCGAGGTGCGCGAGCACTTCGCTTATATCCACGGCAACCAGATTAAAGGCGCGGGCGGCATGCCCGTCGGCACCGGCGGCAAAGCCGCACTGCTCGTTTCGGGCGGGATTGACAGCCCGGTCGCCGGCTGGATGATGGCAAAACGCGGCATCGTTTTAGACGCGATTCACTTTGCGTCCCCGCCGTTCACTTCCCCCCAGGCGGAGTGGAAAGTCCACGACCTTTTGCGGCAGGTGGCGAAATACAGCGGCGATATTGCGCTTTACACCGTGCCGTTTACCGAAATTCAAGAGCAGATTCGCGACAACTGCCCGGAAGAGCTGTTTACACTGGTTATGCGCCGGTTTATGATGCGCATTTCCAACGGGATTGCAAAACGCGAAAAATGCGCGGCGCTCATCACCGGTGAAAGCGTCGGGCAGGTCGCAAGCCAAACGATTTTGTCGCTCGGCTGTACCGACGCGGTTGCCGAAATGCCGGTGTTCCGGCCGCTTATCGGCATGGATAAAGAAGAAATTATTGAACGCGCCCGTAAAATTGAAACCTTTGAAATCTCCATAAGACCTTACGAGGATTGCTGCACGGTGTTCACCCCGCGGCACCCGCGCACAAGGCCCAATTTGGAGCTTTTGGAAAAGGCGGAAGAAGCGTTGCCGGTCGAAGAACTCGTAGAACGTGCGGCGCAGGGCGCAAGATTTGAACTGATAAGGAATGCGTGATAGAAATGACCCCCGAAGAAGCCGTTGTGCAAAGCCTTTTAAAACAAAATAAAACGCTTGCCACGGCGGAGTCCTGCACGGGCGGGCTTATCGCGAAACGCATCACCGACGTGCCCGGCGCTTCGGCGGTGTTTGAGTGCGGCATTGTCAGCTACTCGAACCGCATCAAGTCGAAAGTGCTCGGCGTGCGCGAGGAAACGCTGAAAGCTTACGGCGCAGTCAGCGAACAGACCGCCCGCGAAATGGCGGAGGGCGCACTGCGCGTCTCCGGCGCGGACCTTTCGATTTCCGTCACGGGAATCGCCGGACCGGACGCCGACGGGACCGACAAACCGGTGGGGCTTGTCTATATCGCATTAAGCGACGGCAAAACGACAAAGGTGCAGAAAATCTGTAACTCGTTTACGAATAATGTGCGCGAGCAAAACCGAAACGCTGCCGCGCAGTTTGCTTTAGATTGGATTCGGAGGTGGCTTGACGATGCGTGAAAATCCCAATACGCCCGATAATTTGACCGAATCTGAAAATACGAAGGTTGAAGTGAAGCCTAATAAGAAAAAGAAGAAACCTTCAAAATTCAGCCGGACTGTCAATGTAATCATTACAGGGATTGCGGTTTTTGTCTTGCTGATTTCCGGCACAATCTGCTTGCGGTATTTTGTGGATATTTACGGCGCAAAGGAACAGGCTGAACAGATTTCCGAGCTGGTAACCGAGCCTACGGAAGGGTATCCGGCGGAACCCGCTGAAGTGCAGCCGAAATACCGCAAGGCCTATAACGAAAACAACGATTTGGTCGGCTGGATTACGGTCCCCAATACGACCATTAACCACCCGGTCATGCAAAGCGACGACAACAATTTTTACCTGCGGCACAATTTTTATAAAGAATATTACCGCCGCGGCACGGTGTTTATGGATTACCGAAACTCCGTTGACCCGTTCGACAAAAATACAATCCTCTACGGGCACAATTACCTCGATTCCACCATGTTTTCCGATTTGGAAAAATACAAGGATATTGAATTTTATAAAACTGCGCCCGTGATTACATTCAATACGATTTACAAGGATTATCAGTGGAAGGTGTTTGCGGTGTTTTTAACCACCGCGTCGCCGGAACTCGACAACGGCTATGTGTTTAATTACATTTACCCCGCGATGACCGACGAGAACTTCACCGAATTTATTGCCGAGGTCGAAAAACGAAGCCTTTACCACACCGGCGTGGAAGTGCTGCCGACCGACAAAATCCTGACGCTTTCCACCTGCACGCGTGACATGGATTTAAGCCGCAGCAAACAAGAGGACGCGCGCTGCGTCGTGATGGCGCGGCTGGTGCGCGACGGGGAGGACACTGCGGTGGATACCTCACTTGCCACGGTCAACGAAAATCCGAAATACCCACAGCTGTGGTATGATAAATACAACATTCCGAACCCCTACATTAACGATGAAAAGTGGTATCCGAAAGGAATTGAATAAGCATGGCACGAAAGAAAAAGCAAAAGCCCGAAGAGAACCAGGAAAAAATGCTGTCCTTTGAGGAACTGAAAAACAAGGTCGCGGACGAAAACGGCGACACGGACCCCGAAGTGGAATCTCTCCTTTCCACGCTGCGCGATATTGCGCCTGAGGAGCCCGAAGATGAAAAAACGCCGGACACGGACGAAAGCGAGGAAAAAGCGCAAGACGCGTCCGGTGAGGATTACCAAAGCATTTACGACGACGTCATGCGGTCGGTTATGGGCAAAACCAATGAAGAGACCACCAGTCGCAAAAATCGTTTTCTTGCCGACGGCGACCAGTTTGTTGACGTGACCGAGGCTTATCAGGATTACGGCGACGTGCGTGAGCACCCCGAAGAAAAGCCGGTCCTCCCGGGGACGCCCGTAAAGGAAGCGCCGAAAACCGAAACGACAGCGGAAAAAGCGGAAACGGATAAAACGGCTGAAACGCCGAAAGCTGCTTCCGACGACGCGCCCGCAGACAGCGACAAAGCCAAAGCGCCGGTCGAGGAAAAGCAGTATCGGACGTTTAATGAAATTTTCAAAGACGGTTTTCGTAAAATTTTCCCGAACAAAACCGACAGCGTCGGCGAGCGGCTGCGCAAAGTCGTTATGGATTTGTCGATTGTGGCGCTTGTCGGCTGTGCGGTATATTTCTGCATGTTCGCCGTGCAGAACTGGCAGGCGGAAAGACAGCACGAGGATTTAAAGGGCCAAATTATTGACGATACCGACGTGCTCAGCGAAAGCGATGTTTGGGCGGACTTCATTTCCAAATACCCGAACATTCAGCTGCCCGAGGGCATCATGGCGAAATACGCCTATCTGTATGCGATTAACCAGGATTTGGTCGGCTGGGTCAAAATTCCGAACTCCACGATTGATATGCAGGTTGTGCAGGCGGGCGACAACCAAACCTATTTGAAAACGGACTTCTACGGCAATTACAGCCGTTACGGCTGCCCGTATATGGACTACCGCAACGACCCGAAATACTTAAACCAAAATACGATTATTTACGGTCACCACATGAGCGACGGGCTTGTATTTGCCGACTTGAAAAAATATAAAACCATCGACGGCTTTAAAGAGTCCCCGATTATGGAGTTTGACACGCTTTACAGAAGCTACAAATTCAAAATTTACGCGGTAATGATTACCAACAGCAAAGAAGAGGACGACAACGGTTATATCTTCAACTACACCGTTCCGGACTTCGGTTCGGAGGCGAATTTCACGAGCTATATTGCCGCGGTGGATGAGCGCAAGCTCTACACCACCGGCGTGGATATTCAGCCGGATGACAAGCTGTTGACGCTTTCGACCTGCACCTATGAATTTTCCGACGCGCGGCTTGTGATTATCGGCCGCATGGTGCGTGACGGGGAAGATGCCTCGGTGGACACAACGTTGGCGGTTGCCAACCCCAACCCGCGCTATCCGCAGGCGTGGTATGACAAAAACGGCAAAACCAATCCGTTTGCCGGTGCGGCACAATGGACATTGCAATAAGACAAAACGGATATAAGGGATGGATGAAGGACTATGAATTTGAAAATGCTTGCGCTTTCTGCGCAAGGGGACGCCGGAACCTCTAAAATGCTTGCCCGCATTTCCGGGGCGTTTTCCGGCTTCGCGGATGAAACCGAGTTTGCGGTTTATGACAGCTTGAAAACCTTGCTGCCGCCGTTCGCCGAAGCGCTGAAAACAAGCCGTGGGATTGTGTTGGCAATTCAAAAGAGCAAATACAACAGCGTGCGCGCCAAGCTTTGTGCGGCGTTGGCGCTTGAAACCGCAGAAGACAAGCGGCTTTATGATTTGATTTCCAAAAAATCCGACGCCGAAGAAGAAGTCATGCACAAACATGCAGTTGTGCCGAAAGGCGCGGCAATCTTCGCTTCCGGCGACGGCATGTATCCGGGTTTTGCTGTGAAAAAAGGCAAACAGATTATCTTCTTTTTGCCGCTGGATTCGGAACGCTTAGACGGTGAGCTCAAAGGCGGCGTGGTGCCGTTCTTAATGCAGCAAAGTGCCAAAAAACCTGCCGAGCCGGAGAAAAAACCGGATAAGGTTTTGCCGCAGCCGACAGACCCGTTTGCCGACAGCGTGCTTCAGCGCACAATCAATATTTTGCGCGAAAACAATCAGACGGTGGCGGTCAGCAGCACGCCGACTTCGTCTTACATAAAAGCGCTGGCAACCAAAAACACGGTGGATTTTGACCGTTTCTTCATTTTCACCCCGCACGTTGAAGACAAGGGCGATTACAATTTGACCGATTACGCCGCGTTGCTTGCCAAATCCGCAAAGGAACTGGCGGGCGCGCCTTACGGGGCGTGCATTTCGGAAATCTGCACAAGCGATGGCGGCGACAGCGTGTATATTACCGTTGCCGACGAAAAAACCGCGCTGGTGCGCAAACTCTATCGTGAAGACGACGAAACCACCGAAGCTTTCCTGCATGACGCCGCCGAAGAACTTGTGGAACTCATCGGCGAAAAAGCTGCGGGCAAAGGCGCGGTCGGCATTGAAGTCGCTTCGGTAGATACCAACGAAAAGAAGGGCGGCTTCCTTTCTAAAAAATCCGGCAAAATCACCGTTTCGATTATCGCGATTGTTTTAGTCGCGGCGATTGTGACCGGCTCTATATTCTTTGTCAGAGAAAAACGCGCACGCGAAGCGCTCGCGGCCGAGGAGGCTTCCAGACAGGCGGCCGAAGCAGCAACCGCAACGTCGGCAACCACGACAGAAATTGCAAAGCCGGTGGTCGATACCGTGCCGCTTTCTCAGTTTATTTATAACGAAGCGGTCAACGGCATCACCGAAACCCCTGCCGAAGTTACCACGGCGAGCGCAGACGGTTCGGCAATTGACACGTCTAACACAGCATCTGCTACGACTTCGACCATTCCCGACACAATTATCGTCAATGGCGAGACGTTAGACGCCAAAGAAGCGGTTGCGCGTATGGTCGAAGCGGAAATGGACAACACTTATAACGAAGAAGCGATTAAGGCGCAGGCTGTTGTTGTCTATACTTATCTCAAATACCGCAACACGAACTGGAAAATCACCGGCGTGACGCTTGCCGACGAATACAGCGACGAGGTTTACAACGCCGTGCGCGCGGTGTTCGGCGAATATTTAAGCTTTAACAACGCCCCCGCGTTTACGCCGTTCTTCAAACTTTCTGCGGGCAAAACCGTAGCGGCGGAAACCGTATTCGGCAAATCCTACCCGTATCTTCGCGCGGTCGACAGCCTTTCCGACAGAACCCAGGAGGGTTACAAAACCGATTTGATTTTCTCTTCGGCAGATGTCAAAGCGCTGCTTACCGCCTATGATGAAACGCTGACCATCGGCGACGACCCGAACGAGTGGATTAAGGTCACGGCACACAGCGGCGCGGTCAACACCGGCGTCGGCTATGTTCAGACCGTTTCCGTCGGCGGCAAGGAAATTTCCGGTATGGAATTTGTCAACAAAGTCATGGCGGGCAAAAATATGCCGTCGGAATGCTTCTCGGTGGAATACAACACCCCGACCGACGAATTCACCTTTACCGTTTACGGCATCGGCCACGGCGTTGGCATGAGCCAAATGGGCGCGGACAAAATGGCGGCGACCGGCTCGACTTACGTCCAGATTCTTTCCAAATACTACAGCGGTACAACGCTGACAGCATAATAAAAATTCAGGAGGATTTTCAGTATGGCTATTCTTGTTACGGGCGGCACCGGCTTTATCGGTTCCCACACCTGCATTTCGTTAACCGAGGCGGGGTATGACATTGTTATCGTTGACAACTACTACAATTCCAGCCCCAAATCCTTAGCACGCATCAACGAGCTTTGCGGCAAAGAGCTGAAGTTCTATGAATGCGACATCCGCGACAAAGCGGGGATGCAGCGCGTTTTCCAAGAAAACAAAATTGACGCGGTCATTCATTTCGCAGGTCTCAAGGCGGTCGGGGAATCCTGCCACAAGCCGCTGGAATATTACGACAACAACATCGGCGGCACTTTGGCGCTTTGCGAAGTCATGCGCGACAACGGCTGCAAAAACATTGTGTTCAGCTCTTCCGCAACCGTGTACGGCATGAACAACGTCTCGCCGCTGAAAGAAACGATGAAAACCGGCGGCACCACGAACCCCTACGGCACAACCAAATATATGATAGAAATCATTTTGGAGGACCTTTACAAAGCCGACAACAACTGGAACGTCACCCTGCTTCGCTATTTCAACCCCATCGGCGCGCATAAGAGCGGCAGAATCGGGGAAAATCCCAACGGGATTCCCAACAACCTGATGCCTTATATCACCCAGGTGGCAATCGGCAAACTGCCGGAGCTTTCCGTTTACGGCGACGATTACGACACTCCCGACGGCACCGGCGTGCGCGATTATATCCATGTGGTTGACTTAGCGGAAGGCCACGTCAAAGCGGTGGATAACATTCTGGAAGGCAAAAAAGGCGTTCAGATTTTCAACCTCGGCACCGGCAAAGGGTACAGCGTTTTGGATATTGTCAAGGCGTTTGAAAAAGCCAGCGGCGTGAAAATCCCTTATAAAATTGTCGGCCGCCGTGACGGCGACATCGCAACCTGCTATTCCGACCCCACAAAGGCAAAAGAAGTGCTCGGCTGGGAAGCCAAGCGCGATTTGCAGGAAATGTGCGAAGATTCCTGGCGTTGGCAAAGCCAAAACCCCAACGGCTTTGACGATTGAGGAAGCACACGAGGTCCCTTTTTTGAAAGGAGAAAGTAAAATGCAAAAGAAAAAAACCGTTTGGATTGTTTTGGCAGTTGTGGTCGTCGTGCTGGCGATTTTGGTCGGCAGCGTAGTTTCCTCTTACAACGGCCTTGTCGACACCCGTGAACAGGTCACCGCGGCGCAGGCGAACGTCGAAACCTATTTGCAGCGGCGCGCAGACTTGATTCCGAACCTTGTGAGCACCGTAAAAGGCTATGCTTCGCACGAAGAAGAGGTCTACACCGCCCTTGCGGACGCGCGCGCAGCGCTTGCGGGCGCGAACACCGTGGATGAAATGAACGAAGCGAACGCGGCGCTCGACTCGGCGCTTTCCCGCTTGCTTGTTGTGGTGGAAAATTACCCCGAACTCAAAGCGGATTCGCAGTTTATCAACCTGCAAGATGAGCTTGCCGGTTCCGAAAACCGGATTGCCCAGGCGCGCAAGGATTACAATGAAATTGCGCAAAATTATAACACCAAAATTCAAAAGTTCCCGACAGTCATTTTGGCCAATCTCTTCGGCTTTGACGCGGCGGAATATTTTGAGGCAACGGAAGAATCCCAAACCGTGCCGAGCGTGAATTTTGATTAAGCGACCGCCGATTTTGTTTTGCGGAGGTAAAACATGAAAAAACTTTTATCCCTGCTCGGCGCGGCACTGCTGCTCGCAATGCTTTGCCTGCCCGCGGCGGCAAAAACCGAATACCCAAAGCCGACAACGGACTTTTTCGTCAACGATTTTGCCGGCTGTCTTTCGAGTGATGACGCCGCTTATATGCAAAGTCTCGGCGAAGCGCTTTATAAAGCCACCAAAGCGCAGGTGGTTGTGGTTACGGTCGAAAGCCTTGACGGCGAATCCATTGAAGATTATGCCATAGGCCTCGGGCGTGAATGGGGCATCGGCGACGAAGAAACCGATTCGGGCGTTTTGCTTTTGCTCTCTTCCGGCGACCGCGAAGTGCGTATAGAAGTCGGCTACGGGCTCGAGGGCAGACTTACCGACGGCAAAACCGGGCGGATTTTAGACAATTACGCCATGCCCTATTTGAGAAATAATGATTTTTCAACCGGACTCCGTGGGGCTTACGCCGCGCTTGTGAATGAAGTCTATGCGGAATACGGTATGGAGACCACAACCGGTGAAGGCATGACCGTTTTAGCGAACACGGACGAATACGACGGCTCGCCCTCGCTCGGCAGTCAGATTGTACTTTTTCTTCCGCTTGGCTTCGTTGTCTTGTTGGTTATTTTAAGTCGCATTTTTGCAAAACATATCGGCGGCGGAGGCACCGGCGGGCACGGCGGCGGATTTTACGGCGGCGGCTTCTATGGAGGCGGTTCTTTCCGCGGCGGCGGAGGTTTTTCCGGCGGTGGCGGCGGCTTCTCCGGCGGTGGCGGTTCCTTTGGCGGCGGCGGAAGTTCCCGCGGATTTTAAAAATTGATTTTAAAACAAAAAAGCTCCGGCAGACACACTGCCGGAGCTTTTTTCTGTTCTTATTTTTATTTTCTGTTTTCTTTGTATTCGAGTGCCGCGCCGATAAGACCTGAAAACAGCGGATGCGGTCTTGTCGGGCGTGATTTAAATTCGGGGTGCGCCTGCGAAGCCAAGAACCACGGGTGGTCTTTGAGCTCGACCATTTCCACAATGTGCTTGTCCGGCGAAACGCCGCAAATGTGCATACCGTTCGCTTCGAGCTGGTCGCGATAGTCGTTGTTGACTTCGTAACGGTGGCGGTGCCGTTCGTGAATGAGCTGTTGGCCGTAAGCCTGATACGCTTTGGAATCCTCCGCCAAAACGCAGGGGTATTGCCCCAAACGCATGGTGCCGCCGAGGTTTGTGACGTCGTATTGGTCGGGCATCAGGTAAATCACCGGGTCTTTCGTGTCGGGGTCGATTTCCGTGGTGTTCGCGTCGGCAAGCCCCAACACGTCGCGCGCAAATTCAATGACGGCGACCTGAAGCCCTAAGCAAATGCCGAGGTAGGGGACCTTGTTTTCCCGCGCATATTTCGCCGCGCAGATTTTACCCGGAATGCCGCGCGTACCGAACCCGCCGGGCACCAAAATGCCGTCGGCTTTTCCGAGAATTTCCGCTGCGTTATCGTCATTCAGCGTTTCGGAATCCACCCAGTCAATGTGGACTTTTGCGTCGTGTGCGAGTCCGCCGTGTTTGAGCGCTTCGTTGACGCTCAAATACGAGTCGTGCAGTTCGACATATTTGCCGACAAGCGCGATGTTCACGTCTTTCTTAAGTGACGCATTTCTTTCCATCATCCGAAGCCAGTCGGTGTGGTCCGGCGCTTTGCAGTTTAATTTGAGTTTTTTAACGACGATATTCGCAATGCCCTCTTTTTCAAGTTCCATCGGAATTTGATACAGCGTCGGCATATCGCGGTTTTCAATAACATTTTCCGACGGCACGTTGCAGAACAGTGCGATTTTGTCTTTAATGTCCTGGCTGATTTCGTGCTCGGTGCGCAAAACGATGATGTCGGGGCGAATGCCGATGCCGAGCAGTTCTTTGACGGAGTGCTGGGTCGGTTTGGTTTTCAGTTCCATCGACGCGCCGAGATAAGGTACCAGTGTGACGTGCACAAACATGCAGTCGCCTGCGCGTTCCTGGGCAAACTGGCGAATCGCCTCTAAAAACGGCTGGCTTTCAATGTCGCCGACCGTGCCGCCGATTTCCACCAAAACAACGTCAATGCCCTCCGTTTCGTTGAGCGCAATCCGGCGTTTGATTTCGTTGGTGATGTGCGGAATAATCTGAACGGTCTGTCCGCCGTAAACGCCTTTGCGTTCGTTGGAAAGAACGTTGTAATACACACTGCCCGAAGTGCAGGAGCTGTTTTTGGTTAAGCTGACGTCCATAAACCGCTCGTAATGCCCGAGGTCGAGGTCCGTCTCCGCGCCGTCATCGGTCACAAACACCTCCCCGTGCTGAATGGGATTCATCGTGCCCGGGTCAATGTTCAAATACGGGTCCAGCTTCATAACGGTGACCTGCAAACCGCGGTCAATCAGAAGCCTGCCGAGGGAAGCCGCCGTAATGCCCTTGCCGAGGCCGGACACAACGCCGCCGGTAACGAAGATGTATTTAGCCGCCATAAACAAAACTCCTTTGGAATAAATTACTGCATTATTTGTGATAGAAAGCTTTTCTCTGCCGCGTCGGCTCACAGGTGACGTGCACGCCGAGCTTCGAGAAGGTGTGCATATCCACGTCCGCCAAAATCACGGTGGAATGCATTTCGCACCCGCGCAAATTTTCGAGCGCCTGCATGGCTTTTTCCGCCGTCGGGTTGGTCGCCGCCGAAATCGAAAGCGCCAAAAGCACTTCGTCGGTGTGCAGACGCGGATTTTTATTGCCGAGGTGGTTGACTTTCAGGTCCTGAATCGGTCCGATGACCACCGGGGAAACCAAATCAATATCGGCGTTAATGCCCGCGAGCGCTTTTAGGGCGTTTAAAATCAGCGCGGACGAAGCGCCTAACAAATCGCTTGTCTTGCCGGTGATAATCCGGCCGTCGTCAAGTTCCATAGCCGCCGCGGGTTCACCGGTTGCCTCGGCAACGTCTAACGCTTTTTGCACGCATTTTCGGTAGGTGGGCGTGATTTCAAGCTGTTTCATCAACAGGTCCAAAGACAAAATCTGGTCCGCCACGTTTTCGCCGTTTTTCGCCGCGACAAGCGCTTTGTAATAGCGGCGGATGACCTCTTGTTTGGACGCTTCGCGCACGACCTCATCGTCCACAATGCAGTTGCCCGCCATGTTGACGCCCATATCGGTCGGGGATTTATAAGGCGAAGTGCCGTAAATCTGTTCAAAAATGGTGTTGAGCACCGGGAAAATTTCAATGTCGCGGTTGTAGTTGACCGTGGTTTTGCCGTAAGCCTCCAAATGGAACGGGTCAATCATGTTGACGTCGTTCAAATCGGTCGTCGCCGCTTCATACGCGAGGTTTACAGGGTGCTTTAACGGCAGGTTCCAAATCGGGAACGTCTCAAACTTGGCGTAGCCCGCCTGAATACCGCGCTTGTGTTCGTGGTAAAGCTGGGAAAGGCAAACCGCCATTTTGCCGCTGCCCGGACCCGGCGCCGTCACAACGACCAGCGAGCGCGTGGTCTCAATATAATCGTTTTTGCCGAATCCGTCGTCGCTGACAATCAGCGGAATGTTGGCGGGGTAGCCCTCAATCGTATAATGCCGCCAAACGCGCACGCCGAGCTTGTGAAGCTTCTCTTCAAACGCCACCGCTGAAGGCTGGGCGCCGTATTGCGTCATCACCACGCCGCACACCGGAAGCCCAAACGCCGAATAAGTGTCTAAAAGCCGCAAAATATCCTGGTCATAGGTGATGCCGATATCCCCGCGCACCTTGCTTTTTTCAATGTCATTCGCGTTAATCGCGATGATGATTTCCGCTTCATCCCGAAGTTCTAACAGCATTTTCATTTTGCTGTCGGGCAAAAAGCCGGGCAGCACGCGCGACGCGTGATAATCGTCAAAAATTTTGCCGCCGAATTCCAAATACAGTTTGCCGCCGAACGCATTGATCCGAGAACGAATGTGCGCAGACTGCGTTTTCAAATATTTGTCGTTGTCAAACCCAATTTTCACTTTCTCGTTCTCCCAAACATTCCAAATTCACAAAAAAAACACACTTTCGGCGGTGGCGACACCACAACTCCGAAGTGTGACACTATTCATTATATAAGAACATCCTTCAAAAATCAAGGGGCGGCAGGGAAATATTTGAGAAAATATGCGTTCATTTAGAAGCAGAAAATAAATAACCCCGCCTTTCCTTTTTCGGAAAGGCGGGGTTTCTGTGCGTTGCGGGACGTTAGATTTTGAAGTAATCAACAGCGTTTTTGAACATACCGTTGTCTTTGTTGCCGTCCACGTTTTTATATACGTTATCAGAATACCGCTCGGAGTGCCCCATTTTGCCGAAGACGCGGCCGTCGGGGGAGGTGATACCCTCAATCGCGAGGTCGGAGCCGTTCGGGTTGTAACGGATTTCCATGGTCGGGTTGCCGTTTTCGTCCACATACTGCGTCGCGATTTGCCCGTTGTCAATGAGCTTTTGCAGCAATTCCGGCGGGCAGACGAAACGACCTTCGCCGTGGGAAATCGGGACGGTGTAAATGTCGCCGACCGAGCTCCCGGAAAGCCACGGGGACTTGTTAGAAGCTATGCGGGTGTTGACCAGTCTCGACTGGTGGCGGCCAATGGTGTTAAAGGTCAGCGTCGGTGTGTCGGCGTTCGGCTCAATAATCTCGCCGTAAGGCACAAGCCCGAGTTTGATAAGCGCCTGGAAGCCGTTGCAGATACCTGCCATTAAGCCGTCGCGCTCTTTCAACAGCTTGTGGACTTCTTCTGTGATTAACGGGCTGCGGAAGAACGCCGTAATGAACTTGCCGCTGCCGTCCGGCTCGTCGCCGCCGGAGAAGCCGCCGGGCACAAAGACAATCTGGCTGTCGCGCAGTTCTTTGGCGAACGCCTTTACGCTTTCGGCAATGTCGCGCGCGGACAGGTTGCGAATGACCATAATTTTCGGTTCTGCACCCGCCCACGAAAGTGCGCGCGCCGTGTCATATTCACAGTTGGTGCCGGGGAACACGGGGATCAGCACTTTCGGCTTTGCCACGCCGATTTTCGGCGCAACGCGGGTTTTTGCTTCATAAGAAATCGTTTCAACCGGCTTACTGCTTGTCGGCTTGTTGCAGGCGAACACGCTTTCAAGCTTGTTTTCGTAAATGTCAGAAAGCTCGCTTAAATCTATGGTTTCAATGCCGATTTTCAGCGCGTAGTCATAAGTGGTTTCGCCGAGGAGCGTCAGCCCTTCGAGTTCTTCGGAAGCTTCGAGCACAAACGCACCGTAATCATAGCTGTAAAGCGCATCCTGCGGGAAGCCGCGGTCTAACTTAAAGCCGATGTGGTTGCCGAACGCCGCTTTCATAAGCCCTTCGGCAATGCCGCCGTAGGTAGGTGTGAAGCAGGAAAGCACTTTCTTGTCGGCAATGAGCCCCGCTACCTTTTGATAAACCGCAAGCTGGCTTTCGGTATTCAAGGTGCCGTCCGCATTCTTTTCGGGGGCGATGTAATAAAGTTTAGACGCGGGCAGTTTGAATTCGGGGGAAATAATGTTGTCCGAATTGCAAACGGAAACCGCAAAGGAAACCAGCGTCGGGGGTACGTCGATGTCTTCAAATGTACCGCTCATCGAGTCTTTGCCGCCGATGGAGGCAATGCCCAATTCCAGCTGGGCGGTCAGCGCGCCGAGCAATGCGGCCGCCGGTTTGCCCCAGCGGGAGGCGTCCTCGGTCATGCGTTCAAAATATTCCTGGAACGTCAAATAGCAGGTGGCAAGGTCCGCGCCGGTTGCAACCAGTTTGGAAACCGATTCTATGACGGCGTAATACGCGCCGAGGAACTGATTTTTCTCGGTGATGAACGGGTTGTAGCCCCACGCCATCACGGAACAGGTTTTGGTGTCTTTGTTGAGCACCGGGATTTTTGCCGCCATCGCCTGCGCCGGGGTGAGCTGATATTTGCCGCCGAACGGCATCAAAACGGTGTTCGCACCGATCGTCGAGTCAAAGCGTTCGGCAAGGCCGCGTTTCGAGCAGACGTTTAAGTCATCGGCGAGCGCGCGGAATTTTTCGGCGTTGGTTTTGCCTTCGACTATTTTTTCAACAGGCTTCGCCGCCTCAACCAAAACACGGGTGTGTTTTTCCGCACCGTTGGAGTTTAAGAAATCGCGGGAAATGTCGACAATCTTCTTGCCGTTCCATTCCATGGTAAGCCGCGGGTTTTCGGTGACTTCGGCAACGACCGTTGCTTCAAGGTTTTCCTCTGCCGCGAGCGCCATAAAGGCGTCTACGTCTTTGGGGTCCAACACAACCGCCATGCGTTCCTGCGATTCGGAAATGGCAAGTTCGGTGCCGTCAAGACCTTCATATTTTTTCGGGACTTTGTTTAAATCAATGTGCAGCCCGTCGGCAAGCTCACCGATGGCCACGGAAACGCCGCCCGCGCCGAAGTCGTTGCAGCGTTTGATAAGCTTGGTTGCATTCGGATTGCGGAACAGTCTTTGCAGCTTGCGCTCTTCGGGCGCGTTACCTTTTTGGACTTCCGCGCCGCACTGTTCGAGTGAAGAAAGCTTGTGGGATTTAGACGAGCCGGTTGCACCGCCGCAGCCGTCACGGCCGGTTCTGCCGCCGAGCAGCACAATAATGTCGCCCGGAACCGGCACTTCACGGCGGACATTTTCCGCCGGCGCCGCACCCACGACCGCGCCGATTTCCATGCGCTTGGCGACATAGCCGGGGTGATAAATTTCATCGACCTGCCCGGTGGCAAGACCGATTTGGTTGCCGTAGGAGCTGTACCCCGCCGCCGCGGTGGTAACAAGTTTTCTCTGCGGGAGTTTGCCGGGCATGGTATCTTTGACCGGTTTTAACGGGTTAGCCGCGCCGGTCACACGCATTGCCTGATACACATAGCCGCGGCCTGACAGCGGGTCGCGAATCGCGCCGCCGATGCAGGTCGCCGCGCCGCCGAACGGTTCGATTTCGGTCGGGTGGTTGTGCGTTTCGTTTTTAAAGAGGAACAGCCAGTCTTCCGCTTTGCCGTCTACGTCTACCTTGATTTTTACGGTGCAGGCGTTGATTTCTTCGGATTCATCCAAATTTTTCAACTGGCCGGTGTATTTCAAATACCGTGCGCCGATGGTCGCCAAATCCATCAGATTCTGGGGCTTCGTGCGCCCCAATTCCTTGCGGATTGCCACATAGCGGTCGTAAGCTTTTTGAACCGTCGGGTCGTGAATTTCCGCGCCGTCAATCGTCGTTAAAAACGTGGTGTGGCGGCAGTGGTCGGACCAGTAGGTATCAATCATGCGGATTTCCGTAATGGTCGGGTCGCGGTGTTCGCTTTTGAAATAATCCTGGCAGAAAGCGATGTCCGCGTTGTCCATGGCAAGTGCATATTTCTGTACAAAATCGGCAAGCTCCGCTTTGGAAAGCGAAGTGAAACCGTCGAGCGTTTCCACTTCGGTGGGAATGTCGTAAGGCACGTTCAGCGTTTCGACGCGGTCGAGCGAAGCTTCGCGGCTTTCCACGGGGTTGATGACATATTTTTTAATCGCGTCCAATTGCGCGGGCGTAACCTTGCCGAAAATCATATAGACTTTCGCGGTGCGCACCAGCGGCTTTTCGCCCTGCGAAACGAACTGAATGCACTGCGCGCAGGAATCCGCACGCTGGTCAAACTGACCGGGCAGGTATTCTGTTGCGAATACAATGGCGTCGGTTTGCGGCAGGTGGGCGTAAGTGTTGTCGAGCTGCGGCTCGGAAAACACGGTCTTCTCACATTTCTTGAACAGCGCTTCGTCAATGTTTTCCACGTCGTAGCGGTTGAAAAGACGAAGGTCGGAAACCGTGTCAATCATCAAAAGCGAACGAATGTCGGAAAGGAGCGTAGCCGCCTCGTCCGCGAATTTCTTTTTCTTTTCTACATAAATTCTGTAAACCATGTTGCCCTCCTTATTTGCGTGCCGCGAGTGCGCGCTGACCGATGTCTTTGCGGTAAAATGCGCCGTCAAAGTGGATTTCTTCGACCGCCGCATAGGCTTTTTGCAGCGCAGTTTCCAAATCTTTGCCGGTTGCCGTTACGCCGAGCACACGCCCGCCGGACGTGACCAGCTTGCCGTCTTTCAGCGCCGTACCGGCGTGATATACGGTGACGTCGGGAAGCTCTTCCGCTTTGCCGAAGTCCATAACACAGCCTTTTTTATAGGATTTCGGGTAACTGCCCGAAGCGACAATCACGCACGCCGCAGCTTCGTCGGAAAACTCGACCGGAAGCGCGGAAAGCGTTTCGTCGTGCACCGCCTGCATGACGGTGAGCAAATCGGTTTTGAGAAGAGGGAGCACAACCTGGGTTTCCGGGTCGCCGAAGCGGCAGTTGTATTCAATGACCTTGGGTCCTTTCGGCGTGAGCATCAAGCCGAAATACAAGCACCCTTTAAAGGTTCTGCCTTCGGCATTCATCGCCCGCATCGTCGGCAGGAAAATGGTCTCCATACAGGTGTCGGCAATTTCTTTGGTGTAATAGGGGTTCGGCGCGACGGTACCCATACCGCCGGTGTTTAAGCCCTTGTCACCGTCGAGCGCGCGCTTGTGGTCCATGGAAGAAACCATCGGCACCATCGCTTTGCCGTCGGTAAACGCCAAAACCGAAACTTCGGGGCCGGTCAAAAATTCTTCGACGACCACGTGGTTGCCGCTTTCGCCGAACATTTTATCTTCCATAATGGATTTGACGGCGTCTTCGGCTTCTTCGAGGTTTTGGGCGATGATAACGCCCTTGCCGAGCGCCAAGCCGTCGGCTTTAATGACCGTCGGGAATTCGTTTTTCTTTCGGATATACTCGATAACTTCCTTGGGGTCGGCAAACACAGCGTAGTCGGCCGTGGGAATGTTGTATTTCTGCATCAGGTTTTTGGAAAACACCTTGCTGCCTTCAATAATGGCGGCGTTTTTATTCGGTCCGAAGCAGGGAATGCCTTTCGCCTCGAGCGCGTCCACACAGCCGAGCACCAACGGGTCGTCGGGCGCGACAACGCAGAAGTCAATTTTGTTTTCCACGGCAAAATCGGTAATCGCCGGAATATCTTTCGCCCCGATGTCCACGCAAGTGGCGTCTTTTGCGATGCCGCCGTTGCCGGGGCAGGCAAAAATTTCGGTCACCTTGGGGTTTTCCTTTAACTTTTTAATAATGGCGTGTTCGCGGCCGCCACCGCCGACAACCAGAATTTTCATGCTCTAAAAACCTTTCTTTGATAATATGCAAAAACGGGAAATACAGGTGTGCCGAAACGGTACACCTGTATTTTAAGACTTTTTAATGGTGGAACAGGCGAATGCCGGTGAACGCCATGACAAGACCGTGCTTGTTGCAGCAGTTAATGACAATGTCGTCACGAATCGAGCCGCCGGGCTGGACGATATAGGAAACGCCGCTGCGTCTTGCGCGCTCGATGTTGTCGTCGAACGGGAAGAACGCGTCCGAGCCGAGCGAAACGTCGTGGAACTGTGAAAGCCACGCCTGTTTTTCTTCTTTGGTCAGTACTTCGGGACGGGTTTTAAACGTGTTCTGCCAAACGTCGTCGCCGATGACGTCTTCGTATTCATCCGAAATATAAACGTCAATCGCGTTGTCGCGGTTCGGGCGGGAAATGCTGTCGATAAAGTCAAGACCGAGCACCTTCGGATGCTGGCGGAGATGCCAAATATCCGCTTTGTTGCCGGCAAGACGGGTGCAGTGGATTCTCGACTGCTGACCTGCGCCGACGCCGATGGTCTGACCGTCTTTTGCGTAGCAGACGGAGTTCGACTGTGTATATTTGAGGGTAATCAGCGAAATAATCAAATCGCGCTTTGCGCTTTCGGGCAAATCTTTATTTTCGGTGACGATATTGTCAAGCGAGCTCGCGTCGATTTTCAGCTCGTTGCGCCCCTGCTCAAAGGTCACGCCGAACACGTCTTTGTGCTCAACGGGGGCGGGGACATAGTTTTCGTCAATCGCAACGATGTTGTAAGTCGCTTTGCGTTTCGATTTCAAAATTTCAAGTGCTTCGTCGGTGTAGCCGGGGGCGATGATGCCGTCGGACACTTCGCGCTTAATCAGCTTTGCGGTGGGCACGTCGCAGACGTCGGAAAGCGCAATCCAGTCGCCGAACGAGGACATTCTGTCGGTGCCGCGCGCTCTCGCGTAAGCGCAAGCAAGCGGCGAAAGTTCTTCCAAATCATCGACCCAGTAGATTTTTTTCAGTGTGTCGGAAAGCGGAAGCCCGACCGCTGCGCCGGCGGGGCTGACGTGTTTAAAAGAAGCGGCTGCCGGTAAATGCAGCGCGGCTTTGAGTTCGCGCACCAGCTGCCAGCTGTTGAAAGCGTCCAAAAAGTTAATGTAACCGGGTTTGCCGTTTAATACGGTAACGGGCAAGTCGCGCCCGTCCTGCATGAAAATTTTTGCCGGCTTCTGGTTGGGGTTACAGCCGTATTTCAGTTCCAGTTCCTTCATCTTTTACCCTCCGATTATTGATTTTTATTGACGATACGGTCGGTCGCCTGTTTGGTCTCTACATTGATATAGCGCACAAACAGCGAAACCTTGTTGTCTTCGTTTAAGCTGTTCCAAAGCATATCGGTAAAGGCGTCAATGTCGTCTACCGTGGCGATTTTCTCCGGCTCGCCTTCAAAGGAGGGCAGGGGGTTGCCGTCGCCCATATAGGTGTGAATGAAATGCCCTTCGCCGCACAGCGGATTGTTGTAGCTGAAGGTGAAACGATGGACGCTGTCGGGGTTGCCGTCGGCGGATTTCAAAATCGACATCGCATAGTTGAAAGAATCGTCTTCCATATGCACAATGCCGGAAATGCGCGGGGTGTAGTTCGGCGCGTCGTCTTCATATTCGCGGGTGCGAAGCGACTGTTCAAAGGTTTCCTGCCGGTCCATGTGGTCATAAATCGTGTCGGTCTGGTCGCCGTTTGTGACAATCGTTTTGTTGCCGAGCACGCGCACCGGGGAATAAATAATCAGGTGCGGGTCGGAAAGTTTGGATTCGTCAAAGGCTTTGGTGCGAATGCCGTCCGCGGTCGCTTCAAATACGCGGTTGCGGGAATTGACGCTTCTGCCCATAATAAAATAGGCAATCACGGCGTTTTTGCCGTCAGGGGTTTTGCCGAGAATGATGCCGCGCCCGGGATAGGCGTTTTCACGAAGTAAAGTTGCAATGTCTAACGTTTTCATGATTTACACTTCCTCAATCCAGGTTTTTCCGTCTTTGACGGTGATTTTTCCGTCGCAGAAAAGTGCGGCGGCTTTCGGCAGCAGTTTCCATTCGCACTGCTCCATGACGCGCTTTTGCAAAATCTCCGGCGTGTCGGTGTTATAAACGGGAACGGCCTTTTGCAGAATGATCGGTCCGCCGTCGCAAACTTCCGTGACAAAATGCACGGTTGCGCCGGTGAGCTTCACGCCGCTTTTAAGCACTGCCTCGTGCACGTGCAGCCCGTAAAAGCCTTTCCCGCAAAACGAGGGAATCAGCGCCGGGTGCACATTCATCATTTTATTAGGGAACGCGCGCACAACCTGCTCGTCTAAAATCGTCATAAAGCCGGCGTAAATGACAAGGTCGGCTTTTTCTTCCTGTAACGCTTCGACCATTGCGCGCGAATACGACGCAATATCCGGGTAAGCTTTGCGGTCCAATACGCGGGTGGGAATATTGTTTTCTTTGGCGCGCGTTAAAGCGTAGGCGTCCGGCTTCGAAGAAATAACGCAGGTGATTTTGCCGTTCGGGATTTCTCCACGTTTTTCGGCGTCAATGAGCGCCTGCAAATTGGTTCCGCCGCCGGAGACCAACACAACAATTTTTTTCAAATTACTCGCCCTTTTCTTGTAAGTTTGGGGATTAAATTTACGCGATGACAACGGCTTCGTCGCCCTCGGTGATTTCACCGATGATATAAGCGTCTTCGCCGTTCGCTTTGAGCACTTTTACCGCTTCGTCCGCAAGCGCGCTGTCTACAACAAGGCTCATGCCGACGCCCATGTTGTAGGTGTTGAACATATCGCGTTCGGGAATATCGCCGGCACGCTGCAAAACGGGGAAAATCGGCGGAATGCGAAGCGCAGCGGCGTCGATTTTTGCCGTAAAGCCTTTCGGAATGCTGCGCGGAATGTTTTCATAAAAGCCGCCGCCGGTGATGTGGGAAACCGCCTTAATCGGCATTTTTTCGGCAAGCGCCAAAACGGGCTTGACGTAAATGCGCGTCGGGGTCAAAAGGCATTCGCCGAGCGTCATGCCCAAATCCTCACAATAGATGTTCAATTCGCGGTTTTCAATATCCAAAACCTTGCGCACCAGCGAAAAGCCGTTGGAGTGCACGCCCGAAGAGGGCAGGGCGATAATAGCGTCGCCTTTTTTGACGGTTTTGTTGTCAAAAATCTTTTCTTTGTCGACAATGCCGACGGTGAAGCCCGCAAGGTCATAGTCGTCGTCCGCCATCATGCCGGGGTGTTCAGCGGTTTCGCCGCCGATGAGCGCGGCGCCCGCCTGCACGCAGCCTTCGGCCACGCCGGAAACAATCGCGGCAATTTTTTCGGGATAATTCTTGCCGCAGGCAATGTAATCCAAAAAGAACAGGGGCTTTGCGCCGCAGCAAATGACGTCGTTGACGCACATCGCGACACAGTCAATGCCGATGGTGTCGTGTTTGTCAAGCAGCATCGCGATTTTCAGCTTCGTGCCGACACCGTCCGTGCCGCTGACGAGCACCGGCGCTTTCATACCTGCAAGGTCGGGCGCGAAAAGACCGCCGAAGCCGCCGATGTCTGAGACGCACCCGGGCGTGAGCGTTTTTGCGATATGCTGTTTCATCAATTCAACGGATTTATAGCCCGCGGTAATGTCGACGCCGGCCGCCTTGTAGCTTTCAGAAAAACTGCTTTCCATTATTGCTTGCCTCCTGCCTTCTTTTGGCTGATTTTGGTTTCAAATTTCGATTTTGCATTGGCTTTGGGCGGCTCGACGGGATAATTGCCGTCAAAACATGCCGCGCAGAAATCCAACGGACAGCCGTCCGCCAAGTGGAGCACGCTTTCCACGCTTAAATAGCCTAAGGAATCCGCGCCGATGATTTGGCAGATTTCGTCAATCGAGTGGTTATTTGCAATCAAATTTTCGGGGGAGTCGATGTCGGTGCCGAAATAGCAGGCGTGCCGGAACGGCGGCGCCGTTACGCGCACGTGCACTTCGGTAGCGCCCGCTTGACGCAGTTGTTTGACGATTCTCGCGCTTGTCGTGCCGCGTACAATCGAGTCGTCAATCATAATCACGCGTTTGCCCTTTACCGTCGAGGGGATGACATTCAGCTTAATACGGACATCGCTTTCGCGCTGCGCCTGTGTCGGCTGAATGAACGAACGCCCGATATATTTGTTTTTGATAAAGCCGAGCCCGTAAGGAATTCCGGATTCGGCGGCGTAGCCCATCGCCGCGTCAATGCCGGAATCCGGCACGCCGATGACGACGTCTGCGTCCACGGGGTGCTGCTGCGCTAAAAATGCGCCGGCTTTCTGCCGCGCCAAATGTACCGAGCAGCCCTCAATTTCCGAGTCGGGACGGGCAAAATAGATATACTCAAATACGCAAAGCGCCTTTTTGCCGTCGGTGCAGTGCCCCTCAATAGAGCGCATCCCGTATTTGTCCACCACGACAATCTCGCCGGGCTTTACGTCGCGGACATATTTTGCGCCCAAAGTGTTGAGCGCGCAGGTCTCCGACGCAAATAAAATCTGGCCGCCTTTTTCGCCGATGCAAAGCGGACGGAAGCCCAACGGGTCGCGCGCCGCAATCAGCTTGGTCGGGGACATAATAATCAGCGAATAGGCGCCTTTGAGATGATACATCGCGGAAAAGACCGCCGCTTCAATCGATGGCGCGGAAATCCGCTCTTTGGTGATGATATAGGAAATGACTTCGGTGTCGCTGGTCGTGTGAAAAATCGAGCCGTTCATTTCCAGTTCCCGGCGCAGCTCGGCGGCGTTTGTCAGGTTGCCGTTGTGCGCAAGCGCCATGCTGCCTTTGATGTGGTTAACCACCATCGGCTGCGCGTTTTGGGGCGCGTTGCTGCCGGTGGTGCCGTAACGAACGTGACCGACGGCCATCTGCCCTTGACCCAGCGTTTCGAGCGTATCTTTTTTAAACACGTCGTTGACAAGCCCCGGGCTTTTGTGGCACTGAATCACGCCGTCGTAGTTGACGGCGATGCCGCAGCTCTCCTGCCCGCGGTGCTGGAGCGCGAACAGCGCGTAATAGGCGCTGGAGGCAACGTCAGTGGTTTTGTCACTGTAAATGCCGAATACGCCGCATTCTTCATGAATACTGTCGAACATAGTGTCCCTCTTTGTTTCAGAATAAAAAGCGCTTTTTACGCAAGACCCAAACGCTTAAATACCTCGTTGTAAGCTTCTTCCACGTTGCCGAGGTCTCTTCTGAAACGGTCTTTGTCGAGTTTTTCGTTGGTGTTGACATCCCACAAACGGCAGGTATCCGGCGAAATTTCGTCCGCAAGAATAATCGTACCGTCCGAAGTCTTACCGAATTCGATTTTGAAGTCGATGAGCTTCATCCCGGCGTTCAGGAAATAGCCTTTCAGGAATTCGTTGACCTTGCGGGTGTATTTTTTGATGGTGTCGATATCTTCCTGGGTTGCAAGACCGAGCGCCAGCGCGTAGTCGTCGTTAATAAACGGGTCGCCGAGCTCGTCGTTTTTATAGCTGAATTCCAGAATCGGGCAGAGAAGTTCGGTGCCTTCCGGAACGCCCATGCGCTTCGAGAAGCTGCCGGCGGCAACATTGCGCACAATGACTTCCAGCGGAACAATCTTAACTTTCTTGACGAGGGTTTCACGGTCGGAAAGTTCTTTAACAAGGTGGGTCGGAACGCCCGCTTCTTCGAGCTTTGCGAACACGTGGTTGGTCATGCGGTTGTTGACAACGCCTTTGCCCATAATCGTGCCTTTTTTCTCACCGTTAAATGCGGTGGCGTCGTCTTTGTAATCTACAATCAAAAGTTCCGGGTCGTCGGTTTTAAAAACTTTCTTTGCCTTGCCTTCATACAGTTGTTCGAGTTTTTCCATGGTTTTAATCTCCTTTTTCTTGTTGTATTTTAAGTTGTTTTTCACTTAGTCACGAAACTGCGCACAGATTTTTTCATCTTTGCGCCGCACTTCGTCCGCCATTTCTTGCCGCATGGCGACAAGCTTTTTGTCCAGTTCTTCGTCGGAAAGCGCGAGCATCTGCGCCGCGAGAATGGCTGCGTTTTTCGAGCCGTTGACCGCGACGGTTGCCACGGGAATGCCGGAGGGCATCTGCACGGTGGCAAGCAACGCGTCTAACCCCTCAAACGAGGATTTGCCCGGTACGCCGATAATCGGCAAGGTGGTGTTGGCGGCGAGGACACCGCCTAAGTGCGCCGCCATACCGGCAATCGAAATGAGCACGCCGAAGCCGTTTTCTTTCGCGCTCTTTGCAAAGGCACACGCTTCGTCGGGCGTGCGGTGCGCCGACATGACATGCACTTCAAACGGAATATCGAGCGCCTTTAACTGCGCCGCGGCTTTTTCGGCAATCGGTAAATCGCTGTCAGAGCCCATAATGATTGCAACTTTTTTCATAAAAAGACACCTCACACAAATTTCAAAAATAAAACACAAAACGGCGTAGGTTACACTACGCCGTTGTTACAGGACAGTATATTTTTTTCGTGACCGGCCGCTTGCATACCGCCGATTTGCAGACTGCGCCGCTGGGTGACCGGAAAGCGGCCCGAAACAAGGCCAAACAGTTTCTGAAAAACCGACACAGCGCATACCTCCAAAATAAAATCACAATATAATTTTACTTTTTTTGACAAAGAAAATCAAGAGGAAACGCGGTGAAATCCGAAGATTGGAGGGTTTGACAACTTCCCGTGGTTTTCAAAGCCGCCTTTGTGAATTTTGACAAGGGGTTTACTGTGCGTTTTCCACAGCTTTTTCCGGGGCTTCTTCGGCAGGTGCTTTTCCCGCCGCGACCGCTTCTTTTTCTTCCGTCTTTGCGGGTTCTTCCGCCGCTTTCGGATCGGAATTCTTTTCAGGGCCCGCGTCCTCGGCTGTGGGCGCTGCCGCTTTCGGCTCCAGTGTCTCCAAGCGCGCTTCAAGCCACTGCAAAATATCGGCGGTAACCTCGTCGCGGTTCAATTCGTTTAAAAGTTCGTGCCGCGCTTCGGGGTACAGCTTCAAAAGTGTGTTGGTGTGACCGGTTTTGCGCAGCGTTTTGTAAACCTCCGTCACACCCTTGCCGTATTCGCCGACCGGGTCTTTGTCGCCGGAAATCATCAGAATTTGCAAATCCGTCGGTACGGTGTTGTACCAAACTTTGCCGGAGATTTCCTTCAGCAGAGAAAACAGCGTTTTAAAGCCGTTGACGGTAAACACAAAGCCGCAGTTTTTGTCGTCAATATATTTCTGGACTTCCTTTTCGTCGCGGGAAAGCCAGTCGAATTTGGTGTTTTTCGCCGTCTTTTTGTTATAGCTGCCGAACGCCATGGAATCGAGAAACGTGGAGCGATATAACATTCCGTCGGTTTTGGTTAAGTAGTTGGCGAGCAAAATCCCGATGTCCACCGCCGGGTTCGAACCGCTTGTCCCGCAATAAATGACGCCGTCAAGCAGATGGCCGTATTTTGCGGTGTATTTGCGCGCCAAAAACGAGCCCATGCTGTGGCCGAACAGGAAAACCGGCACGTTCGGATATTCCTGCCGTGCAATGTCGGTCAGCTGTTTCATATCTTCCACAAGGCTGTTGGCGCCGTCGTCGCCGAAAAAGCCGAGTTCGTTTTCATTGGCGACGGAAGAGCCGTGGCCTAAATGGTCGTTGATATAAACCGCAAACCCCTTTTTGCAAAGTTCCATAGCGAACCGCGCATAGCGGTTGGAATACTCAGCCATGCCGTGGGCGATTTGCACGATGCCGCGGACGGCGCCGAAATCGGCGGGTGCGGCACTTTGGGCGAAAATATCACAAAGCCCGGAAGCGGACTTAAAGGCAAACTCGTTGGTCAAAAACTCCATAAACTTATCCCCTAACAGTAGATAGTTTTATCAGTATAGCACAAAACGGAAGAAAATGGAACGCAGCGGAGCAATCTTTGTGCCAAAATCTAAAATATCAAATCCATATTTATGCAACTTGCATAATTTCAAAATCGAAAAAAGAAGCCAAAATTTTTTGAAAAAAGCCTTGCGAAAACCGGATTTCTGTGCTATGATACATACCGTCGGTTATACGGGGGTATAGCTCAGCTGGGAGCGCATGCCGACAGGTAAACTACCCCGAAACGCGTTTGACAATTGAATATAAAAAGCATGCCGAAATGCAATAAAATCAACGGTGTGCGAAGATATGGGGGCGTAGCTCAGCTGGGAGAGCGCCACACTGGCAGTGTGGAGGTCATCGGTTCGATCCCGACCGTCTCCACCATTTGCGACGGAGAAATGTCGCCTCGAAAGGCCTTGATGAATCAAGGCCTTTTCGCTTTTTATGGCATAATTTTCAAGTTGCACGTCCGTAGATGCGAAGTCGGCATTTTCCCTTTGCGTACGGATGTGAACTCAAATCAAACTGAATATCCATATAAAATCGGCCGATAGAATCATATTTTCTATCGGCCTTTTTTGTTACCCAATAGCCGGTCGTTTTGTATAGAGCGACCGGCTATTTATTTTTACGCAAAGGAGATTAAAACTAATGTATTTTACAGAAACTGTTGGATTACTGGAACTGGAACAGCTTATGCGGATTGTTCCGAATTTTTCTCCGCGAGGCGGTGGTGTGACCATATTACAAAAGCATAGATACACCGCTGCGGATTGCGATTGTGCCTTGTGTCTTTATCACATTGGCAGGGATTCTAATGCACGGTGCCGTCTCGAGCATTGCATTTGTTTCCGAGAACGACTCGCGGCCGGTGCGGTTTCGCAAAAGGAAATTCTTTTAGAAGCGCTGTCTGCAATTCGCTATCCGCCCTTTGCGAAGCGGCTGCGACAATACATTCAAGAAAGTGAGGGAAACGATATCACTTACCGAAATAAAACACATCAAAACATTTTTAAGGCAGCCATTCAAAACAAGAATCAAAAGGATAAGACGCTGATGGCGGTGCTTTATCTGTTGACTGCGGATTATACACTGTGGTCATCCGTTAAACCGAAGCTGCATGGAAACAAACCGAACTTTACAGCATGGAAGCTCGGCGTACTTCATCCGAATGGGTATGCCCTGTTTTGCGCGGCAAAAGATTTGTATTACGGTACAAAGCACATTTCCCTCGCAGACCTTGCAGATGCGGAAGTGATTTCACAAGAAGTGTTTAGACTGATATGCAATGCAGCGGCAATTCGGAAATTCGGCGTGCAAGTCCTCGAAAATGGAAGTGGTGATATATAGGAAACACAACATGTAGCCCAAATGAAGAAAGGAAGGTCAACCAATGAACACACAGAATGAATTACAACGACATGCTGCGCGGTGTCAGGCCGTGTATCCGCCCGGTACGCGCGTTATACTGATGGCGATGGGCGATGACCCGCTTCCGATTGAAGCAGGCACAAGGGGCACGGTCGAGACCGTAGACGACATTGGAACGGTGCATTGCCGCTTCGATAACGGCAGGTGCCTCGGGATCATCCCCGGCGAGGATGCTTTCCGCAAGCTTACCGCGGAAGAACTCGCGGAGGAACAAAGCCGCAATATGAACGAGGGCGACGGCCCCGTTATGGAAATGTGAGGTGAATCAATGTAGAGATCGGCGGATTTCGTTTATGACTGAAATCAATCGGTCGAAAAATCAAAGAAATATATAGAACCGGAGATGAATGCGTATGCCGAATCATGTTAAGAATATTGTCGCCTTTGTGGGCGACAAAGCGAAAATCAAGAGCCTGTTGGAAGCTGTCCAAAACAACAAATACGGCTTCGGAACAATTGATTTTAATAAAATAATCCCCATGCCCGAGTCCCTCAGAATTGAAGCGGGCAGCCATACCAACACTGGGCTTAAGGCGTATCGGGAGTTTGTGTCAGACTATCTTTTTGAGAAAAGAGATGCAAACGCCGATGTGTTGAATATCCCTGTCGAAATCGAGCAAGACTTCCTTCGCCAAAAGACAGATGTCAGTGCGGAAGATTGGGCGCTGGGCAAAGCCGCGTTCCAAAACATGCACCAATACGGCGCGCCGACATGGTATGAATGGAGCATCAACAGTTGGGGCACGAAGTGGAATGCCTACGGATATTATGAGGGCAATGATTACAGCACCGAAGATACGCTCTACTTTCAAACCGCATGGTCAGCGCCGCATCCGATTTTGCAGCGGCTGTCCGAGCTGTTCCCGGACGTGGAAATCATACACGAATGGGCAGATGAGGATCTCGGCACCAATTGTGGGAGATACGCGTATCAGTCCTGTGTCCGTATGGAAGAAACCTTTCCAGAATCGGACAGGGAAGCCATGGAATTTGCACTTCGGCTTTGGGAATATACCCCGGAAGATCTCGACCTCTGCCTCAACAGTACTGAAACCAAGTATATCCCGATAGAAGATGAAGCTTTCGATTTGGTGGAGATACTCGACCAACCCGCGCTGTTTATTGACAGACGGCTGCGCGCAGAGGAATTTCCGAAAAGGCTGCATTGTTATGCTTTGCGCCAAAGTGATGACGGCGAACACTTTGTCACGCTTGAGCCTCAAGTCAGGGTGAACCACGGCGGTAGTATCGTGATGGCCGAACCGATTGATTTCGGCGAAAAGGGGTATATCTCTTTGACGGAGGATACCGAACTGAACTTCATGGGAAAGGCTTTGACCTATGGGCAATATATGCGCAGTGAATTTGAACAGGAACAAACACAAGACGAAGGGATGAAAATGGAATGAGTGAAATTATATGTTTGCTTGTTGGCTTTTGGCTCGGCGGCTGTATTGCCACCACGATTTTATGCTGTGTGCAAATTAACCGCACGAACCGCTATGAGGACAAAATCCAATGCTTACGCCGACAACTGAACAACAAGAAGTGAACCGATACCCGTTGATAGCAATGGGTATCGGTTTTTTGTTTAAGCGGTTATACCGAAAGAAAGGAGTGGATACCAATCAAAACCCCTGTCAGCTGGGTGGGGAATAAGACCTCCATCCTGCACATTCTTTACGCACTATTCCCGACAAGCTACGGTCGGTATATCGAGCCGTTCGGCGGGTCGGGCGCGGTTCTGCTCGGTAAACCAAAGCCGGACAGCTTTGAAGTGTACAACGACTACAATGGTAACCTTGTCAATTTGTTTCGATGTATGCGCGACAGACCGTTGGAATTTATCCGCGCACTCGGCTTTTTGAACTTAAACGCACGGGACGATTTCAATGTTATAAAACGCTTTTTCCGAAAGGAGGAATTCACCGACGAATACCTGCAAAGCCAGTTAGATTTAACCAATATCCTGCTCCCTGATTTGCAAGCGTCCGAACTGCGGGAGCTGTATACCGCAAACACCAAAGACTACGACCTGCGCCGTGCGGTGCTGTTTTTAAAGCTCGTGCGCTACAGTTATTCCAGCGGCGGGAAGTCATACAGCTGCCAACCCTTTAACATCGCCAGCCTGTTCGGGTTTATCCAAGATTTAAGCAAACGGCTCGGCGATACCGTGATTGAAAACCAGGACTTCGAGGTGTTAATCCGCCATTACGATCGGCCGGATGCGTTCTTCTACTGTGACCCGCCGTATTACACCAGCGAATATGTGTACGACTGCGGATTCACATGGGAAGACCATGTCCGCCTGCAAAATACGCTTGCCGAAGCAAAAGGCAAATGGTTGGTGTCATACAACGACTGCCCGGAAATCCGAGAGTTGTATCGGGGATGTAATTTCTTTGAATTCAAGCGAATCCACAGCATGGTGCAAAAGTATGCGCCGGGCAAGGAGTTCGCTGAGCTGTTAATCGGCAATTACGATCTGTACGAACAAGCACGCGAGCAGCCGCGGCAGCTGTCTATCTTGGATATGGGAAATCCGAGTCCGCAGGACATTGAAAAAATCTTAAAGGAGTGTATCATTTCATGCAAAATACGAAGATGACCGAATGTGTATGGGTATCTATCCCCATAGAGGTGCTCGCGGAAGCTAACCTCCAAGAGGGCGCCGTTTTTCAAATCTACGCAAGCCAAGGTCGGGTGATTCTTGAAAACGTGCAGAAATCCGAGGGTGTTATCTGTAATGGGGATTGCAGCACCTGCCCCATGAGCGAGGTGGATTGCGACGGTATATGCGAGCAATGTCCCTGTAATGGATTCTGCGAAGAAAGCGAGGCGTATTGAATGAACAAGCTGTATCGAATTCTCGGCAAACGCGGCCGAATTACCATTCCCTATGAAATCCGAAAGCGTATCGGGTTTTCGCAAAACGATGTGTTGTCCTTTACGGAATCCGAAGACGGCAGAACGGTGTTTGTGAGGCGCGAGAAAATCTGTGACAACTGCAAGAGAGCGAAGCCTGCCGGCACAAACGACGAGGTGACGCTCCTTGATTTTTTGAACAGCCTCTCGCCGGAGGAACAACGCGCCGCGCTGATTCATCTTTCCGTCAAATGGGCACAGCAGGAGCAGAAAGGAGATGCAATACCTCATGTTCAATAAATTACGCGTTTTAATAGTTGAGCCGCACAAAGCGCCCTATGAAGCCAAAATACGAGATGACTTAACGGATTTGCAGAAAGCGGTCGGCGGGTATATTGAAATCATCAGCAACGGAGACGGTACGCTGATTGTCTGCAATGAGGAAGGCAAGCTCAACGGCATGGAGGGAAACCGCCGCATAGAGGACGATGTAATTGCTGGGCCGTTCTTTGTCGTCGGAGAACAGGGCGCGGGTTTACGCTCCCTTACGAAAGATGAACTCGCAAAGTACAAAGAACGCTTCAAAGAGATTGAGGATATCTCCCAAGACGAAGTGGATGAAGCGATGCATATGGAATTCTATTCTATGTAAGGCTACAATGCGCAAAACTCCACCCGATTTCGTGGGTGCTTGTCCTCTAAGATGTTGCGGATTTTCGTTGTGCTGATATGCGTGTAAATCTGCGTGGTCACAATCGAGCTGTGCCCCAAAAGCTGTTGGATGTATCGGATGTCCACGTCCTCCTCCAACAGCGTGGTCGCAAAGGTGTGACGAAACATGTGCGGCGTGATGTGTAACGGCACGTTCGCCGCACGGGCATAGGCGTTTACCATATTGCGAATCGACTGCTCCGAAAGCTGATTCCCTCGGCGATTGAGAAAAACAAACGCGCTCTCTCCGTGATGTGTGGTTATGTATTGCGTGAGCATGGCGGCAATCTCGTTGTTCGTGATGCACATCATGCGCTCTTTTGCACCTTTGCCGAGTATGCGAATACTTTTGCTTTTTAAGTCGATGTTCTCGATTTGCAAATGGCTGACTTCCGATACGCGCATGCCGGTGGAGAACAGCAGTTCGAGCACAACTGCGTTCCGCAGAGCAACCTCTTTTTGATAAGCGGATTCTGCCCGCCGCAACGCGCTGTACGCATAGCGCAGTATCGATTCGACATACTGCAACGGAATCGTCTTTGGCAGCCGGGTTGGCATTTTGTATTTGATTTGGATTTTGCGAAACGGATTCTCCTCAATGATATCTTCCATTTCCATGTATCGATAGAACGCCTTGACACAGGCGATTTTGCGCTTGGCGCTTTGGGGCTTGTACTGTTTGTGCAGGTTGTCGATGTACAAAAGCAGCGCCTCGCGCGAAAGGCAGTCCCGCTTCGCCATGTATGCAGAGAACTGCCGCAGGTCAATCGTATATGCTTTCAGCGTCAGAGCACTAAGCCCTTTCAGTTCCCTGCACACCACTAAATATTTCTCAATTTCACGTTGCAAAGTATCCATAACATTCCTCCTTGAAAGTATATCTCCATTATACGGAGGAAAGTCTGTTTGGCGAGGGGGAACCTGCCGATTTTATACGATTTTCATCATTTTTTCCCGATTTTTATGCTTATTTGCAATGTGTATTGACAGCGGGGCGTATTTGTGGTAGGAGAAATAGTAGTAAATTTTGTTATTACAGGATAACCAATAATTATC